>ENA-UOWE01000122-UOWE01000122.1-activated-sludge-metagenome-genome-assembly--contig:-NODE-122-length-115200-cov-12.903721_pt1 | contig 115200 bp, 98 predicted proteins | sample MGYA00249841_ERZ761562 | MGnify/ENA primary metagenome ERZ761562 (study PRJEB28883, sample SAMN05720200) | activated sludge metagenome | isolation source: Anaerobic digester | place: Japan... | reverse complement strand
TCAGAGACGATGGATCGTTGATTCTACCCTACCCACGCCGAATAGCGAAGAGCCCTTTCATACAACCCCATATCCCGACCGAAAAGCCACAGATTCCTCTGTAATCGATCAGGGATCATCTCGCCTCTATTTCTCCGCCACTCTTGCCTCGAGCATAGCAATTCGCTTCTCATCTTCCTTATGAATGCGATGATAGTATCTTCGCTTGCTTTTCAACCATAACAACTCGAATTTGATTCCCTCGGTAAGGCCAGCAACGAAATTCTCCACGCCCGTGTTGCGATAAACCAGTTTTCTGGTCTCATATTTATCGATCAGGTTCTGGTCGACAAGGGTCCGGATAAACAGTTCAGATTCGTTGGAAATAGCTCCACCAAGAGCTGTTTTCAATTTCTTTTCCCGGACCTTCCGAAAGATGGTGATACACTGATCCAATATTTCCGGGCTATCGGCGAACTTCCGATCCTTGCCCATCGAGCCACAAAAATCCACCCGCCCGACGGTGATGCTTTGCAGAAGGTTCAGTTTTGGGAGGCGAAGAATCTCATCCAGATTTTGAAACGCCGTTATGGTCTCAATATTGATAGCGAACTCGATATCCCGCTGGTTGTCCTCGGGAACGAAAACATCGATCATATTGAGAAATTTGCTTGCTGCGAATGCTGTTTCGGCCATGGGAGCGATGATTCCTCGTGCTCCGAGCGAAAGGGCTTCATACATGTCCGTGAGAGCTTCCACCCCTCCGATCTTGAGAATGATGGGCAAATCGACCCGGTCCACCACATCCTTCAACCGCATTAATTCCACTTGGCGGCTGCCCTCGCTTTCATACTCCGCTTTGATCTCGAAAACGCCATACTCGTATTTCAGGCGTTTCAGCATATCAATCATTTCATATTCGAGAACATTCATTCATTCCTCCGAAGATATTCCTGGAATTCCTCCAGATTCTTGAATTGTCGGATCCCGGGATCAATGACCAACGGACCACCGATCAGGACACCGGGACTCCGAAATTCTCTAGCCATCGCCATATCGCTGGTCAAGGAATCTCCCACAACCATGAGCTCGTCAGGCTGGACCCCATGTTCTCGCGAAATCTTAGCTAGCATGTAAACATGAGGTTTGCCAACGATGAAATCCGGCCTTCTACCAACTGCCGCGGCAATCGCTCCGACCATAGCGCCACAACCAGGCATTACTTTCTTTCCTTCTACGGGAAACGATGCATCCTCGTTACACGCGATGAATCGCCCCCCCCGAAGAATGATCGACAAGGCAATGGCGATCTTCTGGTAGGTAAAGCCGGAGTCAAGTCCAACGACCACGTGTTCCGCAGATTCATTGTCCACCAGCGTAATGCCATAATTTGTCATTTCTTCGTGAAAATCAGAAGATCCGACCAGAAAGATACGATTTAGGGCTTGCTCCTGCAGATAGCTGATCGTGGCAAAAGAGGAGGTGTAGATCTCCTCCGGAGCGCATTCTATCTGTAGCCTGCATAGTTTTTCGAATATCTGTCGGGGTGTTTTCGTCGAATTGTTTGTGAAGAACACCACCCTCGCCCTCCGGCGGATATCCTGGACAAGATCAATCGCCCCAGGAACAGCCTGTTCGCCAAGATACAATGTCCCGTCAAGATCGAAGGCAATGAGTTTACAAGGGAAAGTCATCCTATCCTTTTTCCTGAACAAGATCATCGACAATCATATTGGATCGGAATTCATCCCTGTCGAGGAAAGGGAATAGATCTTCCAAGGGCTTGGAAACAAGCTTGCCATCCGCTTGTTTCTCCGACGACACCTTGGGAGAGAAAATATACTCCCGATTCAGAACGATTTCGATCAATGCAGCCCCCGGGAAATTCAGGATGTTCGTCAAGTCCTGATCCATGGTTTCTGTGGATTGGATCCGGAAGAAGGGGAAACCATACAGGTCAGCAAGCTTTGCACAATTCGGGAGAGAAACCCCGGAACTCTCATTGCAGCCGATGAAATCCGCCTGGAAGAACGAAGTCTGGGTTTGCTCGATCGACCGATACCCACCGTTGTTCAGGATGAAGAGCTTGATAGGAAGCCTGTATTCCTTCATGGTCTGCAACTCCTGCAGGTTCATCTGCAGGCTACCATCGCCGGCGAGGCAGATCACTTCATGGCCTGATGCAAGTGACGCACCGATCGCGGCAGGCAAATCATACCCCATTGCGGCACACCCTGAGTTCCAGAACTGGCGTTGGCCAGTCTTCACGACTCCAGCCTGGAATAGTACGACACAGGCCGTCCCATTCCCAGCAACCACGATAGCCCGGTCGTCTAACTTGTCGGTCAGCTGTTCAAAAAAGACATATGGGTGAACCGCAGATGGGGAGGGCTTTTTGTATTCCTCCAGAACGGTCGGATATTTCCGTTTGCGCACCACACACCATTCCAACCAGAGTTTGTCCACATAAAGATCGGGCGGCAAGAGCCGGTCAAGTTCGGCCAGAAACAACCCGGCATCCATCCGGATCAGAGAATCCCCCTGAACCGTCGGCTTGTGCAATTCAGCCTCATCGATATCCACGATGACCTTCCAAGCCTTTCGGGCAAAGCAATTCCAGAAATAACTTACCTGCCGAATATTGTTCCTGGTTCCCAAAAACAACACCACGTCAGCATTCTGGAGAGCGAAATTCCCGGCCCGGTTTCCAAGCGTCCCAATCCGACCAATGAATTGGGAATCATCTGAGGCTATCAGATCAAAACCGTTAAAGGTGGTCACCACCGGAATGCCAAGCCGGGTCACCAAGTCCAGGAAGGCCTTCTGAGCACCGGCAATCCTGATCCCGTGCCCAGCAACGATCAGAGGACGTTTAGCCATTTTCAAACGTTCAACAACTTCAGCAATTTTCGCAACAGGAACTTCCTCTGCTACAGATTCTCGGATTTCAACAGGAAGCCGATCCGGATCGATTAAGGCTGCTTGGACATCAAGGGGGATGTCCAGCCATACAGGGCCAGGGCGACCGGTGGTTGCAAGATGGATCGCTCGTTCCAGCTCGATCTTGATGGATTGAGGATCAGTGACCATTTTGGCGTATTTTGTCACAGGTCGGACAATGTCGACAATGTTGATTTCCTGGTCACCTAGCTGGCGCAACCCACTTCCAGGAACGGAAGCGATGGTCGTCTCGAATTTTACCTGTCCGGAAAGGTAGAGAACAGGAACGGAGTCGAGCCACTGCCCGATAACCCCCGTCAACGCATTTGTTCCCCCTGGACCAGTCGTCACGCTGACCACGGCCAATTTTCCCGAGATTCGGGCATAGCCCTCTGCAGCAATAGCCGATCCCTGTTCGTGATGATTGCAGATATACTGTATTCGCGTTTCCTTTTTCAAGGCATCATTCAAATGCATGGCGCCACCACCGACAACAAGGAAGACATGCTTGACCCCGTAATCGGCAAGATGGCGGAAAATGAAATCAGAAACTCGTATCATGAGAGGTATCTCCGATAGATGTCATGAAGTTTCAGCAAGTCGCTGGGGCAGGCTTCATGCCATTTCACGAACCCGGCGTCCCTCGGCGATAATCCGGCGTTTTTCGGCACAAAATCGGCAGGCAGCGAACATTTGTATAAAATTGAAATGAAGTGCCCTCGCGTTTCACGGTGATAGTTGATGACCTGATTGATCGCCACCGGTGCAGGATCAAAATCCACCAAAGCCCCAACCTCGGTTTCAGCTACCTTCTGAATCCGCGTTTCCAGCGTCTCTCTGAAGCGCACGATTCCCCCCGGGAGATGCCACCCCTGGCCGGCTAAAGGATCATCACGCCAAGCAAGGAGCACACGCCCATTGGGATCCTTGATCAACAGATCCACATTGACCATGGGAGTGATTTCCGAGACAAAGTAGAACAGATCATCCGGCAATCCTACCGTTGGATCTGTAGCGTAGGCTTTGAGCGCCCCTATGGCATCAGAGCTTTTCATCGTCCTTTCCCGTAATAATCCCAGCTCCCATTTTTCATTGCATGATCCATTATCAGAAGACGTATTTTTCCCCATGAAAACCCAAGGGATGATAGTAAACCCTCCGCGGTGGAGAAACAAGAGGGCTCAGGAATCGATCAAGGCAGGGGGATACCGGAGAATCGTTCCCACTCATCTTCCGGTGAGTGGGGCAATTTAGATAGCGATATTATTCAAGAAGCTATCGAATGTATAATGAACATGAGCGAGCATTTCGGTTGTCATGCCAGGGTAAACGCCGATGAAAAAGGTATTGGAGGTTATAAGGTCGGTATTCAAAAGAGAGCCGACAATTCTGTGCTGAATGTCTGAGTAGGCCGGATGGCGAAGGAGATTTCCGCAGAAGAGATTTCGTGTTTCTATGCGGGCGGCTTCCAAGACTCTTACCAAGTCGTCGCGTGCGAACGGTGCATCAGGCCGAACGCTTATGACGAACCCAAACCAGGAGGGATCGGAATGAGCGGGAGTCATAGGCAAAATCAGATACTTCTCATGCCTTTTCAGCTTTTCATTCAATAAAGCATGATGTTTTTTTCGTAATGTAATAAATGATTCAAGTTTTCTAAGTTGAGCAACGCCGATCGCAGCTTGCATATCTGTAACCTTCAGATTGTACCCGATATGGCTGTAGACATACTTGTGATCGTATCCGAACGGCAGCATTCCAAACTGTTGGGTGAACCGCTTCCCGCATGAATTGTTCACTCCTCCGATGCAATAGCAGTCACGTCCCCAATCGCGGAAACTTCTGGCAATTCTGGCGAGTTCTGCATCAGCAGTGATAACAGCGCCACCTTCACCCATCGTCATGTGATGAGCCGGATAGAAACTGAACGTGGCCAGGTCGCCGAATGTGCCCGTCAGCTTCCCGTTATACCTGCTGCCAAGGGCATCGCAATTATCCTCGATCAGCCAGAGTCGATTCCTTTCACAGAATTCTTTTACTTCAGCAACCGGGAACGGGACACCCATTGTGTGAGCCATCATGACCGCCCGTGTTCTGGGACTCAACGCAGCTTCGATGCGCTCCATCGTCGGAACATAGGTTCCCAGCTCAACATCGACGAAAACGGGAATCGCACCATGTTGAATAATTGGATTCACGGTCGTCGGGAAGCCGGCAGCAACGGTTATGACCTCATCTCCTGACTTGATGCGCCGATCCTTCAACTTTGGGGAAGTCAACGTCGCAAATGCTGCAAGGTTCGCGGAAGACCCGGAGTTTACGAGAAGAGCATGATCAACGCCATGATATGCAGCAAAGTTTTTTTCAAATTCGGAGGCATACCGGCCAGCCGTCAGCCAAAAATCCAGCGAGGAATCGACAAGGCAGACAAGCTCATCATAATCATACTGACGACCAGCGTAATGAACTGTATCCTTCCCTGGAATGAAGGCTTTTTTCTCGCCTGCCTCCTGATACTCCCTGACCAGCTTCAATATCTGATGCCTGATGGCTTCTCTGTCCGACATGAATAAACTCCGTTACTCATCTGATGCCCAAGGAATTCCAAAAGAGTGGGCAGCTTTCGTATAGTCAGCAATTTGTTTTCTTGTCATTTCACGCATCTGATCGCTCGTGGATTGATCCAGCAATTTCCTATACCAGCGAACAGTTTGCTCAACCGTAATCTGAAAATCCCAGGCAGGGAACCATTTTAGATGATGCCTTGCCTTGGCGATAGATAACTGCAATAATCCGGCTTCGTGTACGGCGCCAGGATCGCTGCGGTCTTCCCATTGGCCGGGATAATAACGAAGAATTTCACGGACAAGTTCTTCAACGGTCTTATTCGACCGATGATCCGGTCCAAAATTGAAGGTCAACTCGCCTTCACCGAGAGAACCAGCGATAGCAGTGGGCCTTGCCAACACCGCGGCAAGCCAGAGGTATCCGCTCAAAGGTTCCAGCACGTGTTGCCAAGGACGCGTTGCCGATTTATTCCGTACAATGATTGGTTTTCCCTCTCGAAGGAACCTTATACAGTCAGGAACGATCCGGTCTTTTGCCCAGTCACCGCCGCCAATAACGTTGCCAGCCCGCGCGCTTGCGATCATCACCGGATGGTCCTTGAAAAAGGATCTTCGCCAAGCAGAAATGGCTAGTTCAGCAGCAGCTTTACTCGAGCTGTAAGGGTCATGCCCACCAAGGGGATCAACTTCCCGATAGCCGTACACCCACTCGCGATTTTCATAACACTTATCGGTGGTTACCATAATTGCGATACACGGCTTGTCCAGGCTCCGCAAGGATTCCAACACATGGATCGTTCCATTGACATTTACTTGGTATGTCGTAAGCGGCTCTTCATACGAGAACCGAACAATCGGCTGGGCAGCAAGATGAAACAGAAAATCGGGCTGCTGCCTCAATATCCACGCCTTCAAGCCGGCCAGGTCACGAATGTCCCCTATCTGATGATCGATATCGGCATCAAGGGCGAGTATATCGAAAAGGGCTGGCGAAGTCGGTGGCTCAAGCGAATATCCTGCAACTTTTGCTCCAAGAAGGTGCAACCAGAAAGCAAGCCACGCTCCCTTGAACCCCGTATGACCGGTTATTGCAACTTTCTTTCCGAAAAACGCCTTTGCGAAACAGTGCTTCAACGGTTTCACCAAACTTTCCAGGGAGCCTTTTGGCTTTGCCAAAGTTCTTCAAGCTTGATTTTATCCCTCAGCGTATCCATTGGATACCAAAAGCCATCATGCCTGAAGGAATACAGCTGGCCTTCCTTTGCAAGCGATTCAAGGGGAAAACGTTCCCAGATCGTCTGATCATCTTTCAAATATCTGAAAATTTCAGGTTCCAGAACAAAGAATCCACCATTGATATGCGTCCCATCTCCTGAAGGTTTTTCTTGAAATGATTCGACTCTGTTCCCCTCATCTATATTCAAAACTCCAAATCTTCCAGGTGGTTGGACAGCCAACATGGTCGCATATTTCCCATGACTCTTATGAAATTCGATTTCTTCTCTCAGATTTACGTCGGAAATTCCATCCCCATAGGTCATACAGAATGTTTCATTGCCAACGTATTGTCTCACTCGCTTCACTCGTCCACCAGTCATCGTATCTTCGCCCGTGTCGACAAGCGTGATCTTCCAAGGTTCAGAGTGGTTGGAATGCGTCGTTATTTTATTGTTTGCGATATCTATCGTCAGGTCAGACATGTGCATAAAATAATTGGCAAAAAATTCCTTGATCATATAGCCCTTATAACCACAGCAGATGACAAACTCATTCAGCCCATACGAAGAATAGAGTTTCATGATATGCCAGAGAATAGGTCGGCCGCCGATTTCCACCATCGGCTTGGGTTTTACCGTTGTTTCTTCACTCAATCGCGTGCCGAGACCTCCAGCAAGAATTACAACTTTCATGTATTTTCCTCAGAGATTCCATGGTTATATTGAATATCGCTTGATATCATTTCTTTTTTCCAATAATTCGCAAAATACAACACACCGCTCCATCACCACATTCGTTCTGATCTTCCATAGGCGAGTTTTGAATTTCTCACAACTGTATCATGCGCTGCTATCTGAATATGGTATTTCTCCGTCTCCCATTCTACTTTACACCCTTCGCCTTCGAAAATAAAATGCCGCCTGATCGCCCTGGTGGGTCCGATTCAGCATTTTCGCTTTTCTTGCAAACATAAGCATTTTTCGCTGCGAAAAAATCGAACGTGCAGGATCGATTCCGTATGAGTTCTTGTCACCTAGTGCAATGCCTTTTTGGTATTGTTCACTTCCCCAAAATTGAAAGGCTGTTGAATCAAATACAACATCGACGAGTTCGAGCCTGGTCAGTGCAGCCAAATACTGCATGCTTTCAATCGAATGAAGGAACAAATGCCTCGGAGCATCCAACTGCACCCAATTTTCTCTGTAGTGACTCCAAGCATACGACGATACCGTTGGAATTCGAACGACACACCATCCGTTGTCAGATAGGATTTGTGAGACACTTTTCAGGGTCTCACACGGATCAGGCATATGTTCAAACGAGTGATGAAACATCACGATATCCCACGTATCCTTGATCTGATGGATATTTTGTTTATGGATCACAAGGCCGGAGTCGTAAACGATCTTTTCTCGAATGAAGGGATCAATTCCTGCAAGATGAGTGAAACCCAAATTTTTCATTGAACACAGTAATGCTCCTGAACCACATCCAACGTCCATGATCCGTGAATCCCTGGCGATGTTGAGAATTTTCAGACTTTCCAGGGCCTGGTTGTAAGAAACAAGGCTCAGAAGCTTACCAAGAACGCCATTTCCAAAGAGGGCATATCTGTTTTTTAATTGCAGTAATGCCTGTTTTAGACCCGGCAGGAGCGTTTTCGAAATTTTTCTATATGAGTAGTAATCGTGCGGATAATATTTTTCCATGTTCTCAGGAATGTCTTTTATCTGGAGGCATTGACATTGAGAACATTGGAAATATATAAATTCAGCCCCAGACCCAAACATTTTTTCCTGGATATGAAATTCAATTAAATTTTCTGTATTTCCACAGATTTTACATTTCATTGCCATTCTTTCAAGTTGTATGAATTCACCTGATGTGGGACTTTCGCTGGTTCTGCCAAATATAGACAGCCATGGGAAGTCCAAACAAGAGGTTCAGCCACATTGAAGCATAGACAAGTGAATCCACCGAATAGTATTTCCCTGTAATCCACGTCAAGCATCCCTGAGCCACAGCACTAATAATTGAAACACCCAAGAAAGGCTCGACTTTATGAGCTCGACAGTAGGTTGCCATGTTGTCGCCCCATATCGCCAGGAGGGTTGAGAAAAGCTGCACTGCTACCAAATCCAAGGAAAGGAAGCGCTCTGCAAATCGCGGAATGCCCTGAAGATACCAAACGAGGCCCAGCCCGGCACTGCTCGCCCCCAGAACCACCAGTGTCGTTTCTCCCATGAGACGGCGAAACAGCGCGTCCAGAGCCGGCCAGTCCTTCAACGCAATCAATCGGCACATTTCTGGGTTCCGGGCCCCTGTCCAGACCATCGCCACAGCAAGGATTGCATTTCGCATTGCCAATGTCAAACCCATCTGACCGGCAATTTTTGCTCCCTGATATGTGAAAAGAACGGGCGTGAACAATTGAAAGATAAAATATCCGGAAGCCCATGACAGAGCGATCCGCCATTGCATTGGCCAGATATCTCTCCCCCATGAAATGTCATCAACCTGATTCGAATCGGAACGATGACAAAGAATCCGCCTGAGAAATTTCCTAAATTCGAAGAACAAGAGTCCCCAAGAAAACACAGCATTTCCAAATGCAATCATAAACACCGAGTAAAGACCGTAACCGCAATAAATTCCGATCCAGGCCAGGGCACATCCCAAGAGTCCCCCAAGAAGAGACCGTTTATTCGCCAGATGAATCTGTCCAGCTCCTGTAAGAACCCCCCAAAACGGGACACTCGCCAAATTCATCGCGGTTCCAGCAACAGCCAAAAGCCACGGAATTCGCCAGGCAAATGAACCAGAGTCACACTGTTGAAAAAAGGACAATCCAACAGGCGCCAGAATGGCGATAAAGAGAATAGAAGCCACGCCAAACCAGAAGACTCCTTTTTTCGACAAGGTCAAAAATCGCTGAATGGCAACGGAATCACCTTCCAGCTCTCCATCTTGAAGCCAGTGGATTTTCGCGAATTCGCATCCTGCAAATTGAACAAGAACATTGGTCAGACCTAATTCAAAAAAGATCTGAAGCGCCAGAAGGCTCCCGAAGGTGTAATAATATCCCTGCTGCTCAGGAGTAAAAAAGCCTGTTACGAGAGAGACTGTAACCAAACCAGCAAGGAAGCTCCAGCTTCGGGCGAGAAATCCCCAGAAAATTGCCTTGTTCATGGAGTTTTTTGGAGAGTCGTCAGTCTTTCCATACATTTCAAGAGAAAATCGTCATGAAATTGGACTCAATATATTTACAATATTTTGAATATGAATTTCAGGCTGAAACTGTCTTTTATAGAGTTCCAGTGAGGCTGAGCTCATCCGCCGGTAGCAATCGGGATCGCGAAACAGCGAAGCGACGCCATCCGCGATCCAAACCGGATCGGCGGGACACAGCAGGCCGGTGTTCCCATCGCTGACCATGTCGGGAATGGCACGATAGGGGGTTCCGACGAGGACGCAGCCGTAGGCGAGGCCTTCGATCAGGGCCAGGGGTTGGCCCTCGTTCGGGTAGGCGGAGGGGAGTAGCAGGAAATGGGCTTCCTGAAGTGCGCGGATCTTTTCGTCGCCGTCTACGCGGGAATCGTAGTGAACGCATGTTTCGAGATCGTGTTCGCGGATATAGGTATCAAACCAGTCTTTGGCGGCGGCCGGCGAAGGAAAGCGCGTGTCCTCCGGCGAAGACATGAAGCCTCCGCAGAACCTTGCCCGCACGTTCAGGCCATGATGGTGAACAAGCCGCTCAACGGCCTCCAGAACGACCGGCCAGCCCTTGCTTTCGATCATGTTCGACAGGAAGAGAAGCCTGACCGGTTCGCCCATGCGGATGGTCTTCGGGGCGGTCGGGCAACCGGTCGGTTCGAAAGGCAGCCCGTTCGGGACAACACGGACTCGCCTCTGGACTTCGGGCCAGGCGTCGAACATGAACCGAAGCCTGTCGCTCAGCAGAATTACGGCGTCACAGGCGGCCAGGGCGGCCACGGCGGCATTGCGAAGGAACGCGGGGGCGCGCCTGAGAATCTCGTCATACCAGCCACCGTGGATATGGACGATCACCCTGAATCCAAGATGCTGGGCAGATCTCATCAGGATCAGGTCACGACACAACCCGTCGACCGCCTGGTTCAGCGTGATGTAGACCGTTCCGCGACGCCCGGCCAGCAAGGCTCTGAAATAGCGCCCCATGATGAATCCATACTCGGCAATCCGGCTGAACGGGAACCATTTCATCCCAGGCCAGCGCGGGCTGTAATCGATCACGCGATATCGAAGCCCATGTTCCCTGCACCCTCGGACGCACATCTGGAACGCCAGCGTGTGCCCGTTGTGGGGAGGCGGGAGCGGGCCGAACAAAATCAGTTTCTGCGCGAGATCCGACGGATTCATGCGCAAACTTTAGCTGATTCCCTGAGGGGAATCAACCCATTGCCGGGAATCTCCTGCGCCCCGCCTTGATCTCAGGCTGTTTTTACGGCTTCGATATGCTCTGTCATCCGAATCCCGATCGATTCCAGTTCTTCGAGAATCGGACCGTACACCGCAGGGATGATGGGAATCAAAACCCCGCTCAGGCCCCGAATCCTGCCTTCGAAGAACAATCTGAGGAAGATGGCGATCGGAAGGCCGACGGTTCGCGCGACGGCCAGATCACCGTTCGGGACACCGTAGTCGGTCAGCGTCGAGGTTATCCGTTCGAGCCTGTCGGGATACTCGGCGACAAGCTCGTGATGCATCAGGACCATATCGCGCTCGCCGGGCCTATAGGCAAGTTTGCTCTGCAAATGCACGCACAGAATGTCGAGCAGACTGTTCGCGCCGGCCGGCACTTTTTCATCGCCAAGCAGGCCCAGCCACTCGGCGCACCTGATCTCGACAGAGCCGCGCGAAACATTCCAGCAGGAGCACAGGTCGGCGGTCAGATCGCCGCTTCCGGGCACCAGGACACGCATGATCTGGCCCCAGGTCTTGCCGTCGAGATCAACCCGAGGCATATCGCTGGACCATCCGAGGCTGAACATTTTCTCCCAGAACGAGCACCATCCCGGATTCCGAAGCGTTCCGCGAAACATGGTTTTCACGTCGGGAAGACCGTAAATCTCTTCATAGGCAACCGCATCCCGGCACGGATAGACTTCGAACGTCCCCATCCCGGGAATGGCCACCTGGCCGTGGCGCTTGAACACGTCGGGGCCGGAAACATCGACAACCTCGCCCCGCTCGCGATATCTGGCATGCGTCCGGCCGGCTTCGAGAACGCAACGCATGTTCCAGCTGTATCTATAGCCGAGAGGATTCATTCCGGCCTCGGGTGCGGGAAGCGCACCGCCGTACATTCTGAGCGACGCCACCTTGCCGCCGCCCGCTGTGACGCGGTGGATGCTTCGCATGGCAATCATGTGATCGATGCCGGGAATCACGCCCATCTCGTTCAGCAGCATGATTCCGGCACTCCGGGCGCGCCCGTCCAGTTCCCGCATCGCTTCACCGGTATAACTTGTCGTGACCATGTGTTTCCGGTGCGTGATGCACAATTCCGCAATGGGGATGTGATATCGGTAGGGAACCAGGCTTACAACGAAGTCTGCAGGTCGGATGAGACTTTCGAGTTCATGCCGGTCGTCGAATTCGACGGCGACCGCTTTGCCGCGGGAGTATCCCTTGACCAGGTCGGCGGCCATTCCCGACGTCTGGTCGGCACAAATCACCTCGTGTCGCGTCTTTTCGAGAAGATATCGAACGAGAGGCCTCGCCAGCGAACCTCCGCCGAGGATTAGAATCTTCTTTTCGGAAACCCCTACGACCGGCGCTGTCTTGAAGCTCTGAGAGTCAAGCGTGCTCTCTTCAACGGCCTCTTCATCGGAAGGCGCCCTTTTCAGAAGAATGCGCAGATGTTCAAAGGCCGGCGTCAGCCTGCCGCGCCACAGGATGGCGGCCCGGCGAAGAGGCATCGGAAGCCCGCTCTTTTCGATCGGCGCCTCCGTTTCGACATTCGCCAGGTTTTGAAGCAGGGGCAACAGCGCATGGCTGATGTCGGCAGACACTTCTTCTGGCAATTCACAGGCCGGCTCGGCAAGCGACACGATGACGGGACCGTGACCATCGAATCCGTAGGCAATGTCATCCATTTCAGGCTCATAGACGTATGCCGGTTCATCGAACATGGTGGCGACGGACGCAAACTCAATAGCACCTTCAACGGTCCCCCCCATGTCGCCAATGACCCTCAAGCGTGGACGGGCACCGCCTTGCCACATGTGCTCAGCGTCGGCTTTCGTCATGATGCGGGGAGCGCCCGCACTGCGGGGGAGGCTATTCACTAGGACTGAAAGATGATGAATATACTGTCCGAAATTGTTCACGAAGCGCTTCGGATGCCGATACAACTCTCCAAGGGTCATTGGAGTATCTTCATCCTTCGGCCGAATCGTCAGCTCTTCAGCAAAAACCACCTTGAGTATTTCGTTTCCGCCATTGCAAACGGCACCGGCAAGGAGCTCGGAAGGCGTGATTTCGCGATGTGGCAGTAGATCGAAGATCTCCTGCGCGCCCTTTGACACGCAGTTTTTCCCAACAAATCCGAAAATGAGCGGGCGCAGAACGGTAGATAATCGTTGGTCGCGAAGCGTCTCGCCTATTCCGATGAGCGCACGCCGGGCCGAAGCAAGGTTTTCATATTGATACGCCCGTCTAATCGCGGCAAACGGCGTCTCGTATCCCTCGTGTTTCAACCGATGTCCCAACGCCCAGAGGGCATCGATCATGCCAACCGCTCCTGAATATGTATCAACAGTAATAAGTTTACGCCCACGATCATCCATGAGGCTGCTACAGTCGATAAGAGAGCACCCAAGCTCATTCAATCGTCGTAGCAAGGCAACGCCGAATGGCTGCCCGGGGGAACGGCCAAAACACATATATATTCCGCCAGGATACAGCGATTCGGCTGACGGCTCATTCATGCTTACCACAAACTCACAACCAGCGGCGCTATCATCTACCCAAGCACCGACGGTTGTATATTCGACATCCTGTGAATGATCTGCCAATGAAGGCTGAACGATGATCTCGAATCCAAAATCACTGACAAGTTGCCGCACATCTTCCGGAATCAGTGGGATGATATTTCTCCCATCTCTCAGAAATTTCCGAAGAATTCCTATCCTTCGAATCCCCATGGTAACTCCTCTCTCTCCTGTGTTCACCAGGAGCGCATTCGCTCCCAAGAATTTTCATCTACAATGATTTAACTGTGATCTGCTCAGGATGATCTCTGATCAAAAGAAACCGACCTTCCCGTTGGATTCGCTGAGCGTTGTTCGAAAACTGAATGAGTTTTGGCGGATATTTCCATCCCGGAATAATAACGGACAATTTATCTCCACCTTCATATTCCGACAAGAGAAAATACTCAATATGATACTTTTGCAAGTATTCCCGCAGTCCTCCAGCCTTCAAACAATTTATATACTCCCAACTATTAATAAGGCCATCGCCATTCACGACACACCTCTCGGAAAGATATCCCGTCTTCCCTGATGCATCAACTTGAAAAATTGGTGTTTGCTCAGAAATATTCTGGCGCAGCCACCCGGAGATTGCGAGGACATCATGCTGCGTATTCACTGTTTTTTTTATTGCGTATAATCCACTAGAGACCATGAGCAGCAAAGATACGACCAGTAGGAATGTTTCATGATGAAACACTGCTTTTATTCTTGTGTGTTTCACCCATTGTCTTGAGAATACACCAACGGTCGAAAACAACACTATTGAAATGGGACAAAGGAAATACCATCCTCCAACCCCTTTTGCAAAGCAAATCAGAATTATCATGTAGAAAAGCACATAGCCATTGAGCGCCGCAAAAAACAGATTCATGCCAGCTTCTTTTTCCGCAACCAAACGACTCACCCACCAGGCACGAAGGGATAAGCCGAAATACAATCCACTTGCGATAAGACAAAAAAGGAGTCTGATTCGAACTCCCGATCCTCCAAGATCAGTCCATCCAGTTTCAAGCATGCCAGGCCATCCCATTTTGAGATAGCTCGAAACGGTTGTAGGAGCTGAAAACAGATAGGTATTCCCCAAAAAATAACAACCCATTCCTGCGACAGATACAGCCAGCACTCCCATTCCCTCTTGAAACCGAGACGATGCGGCTTGTCCGCAACTCATTGCAAGAGGGGTAAGAATAACAAACCCCAAGAGGAGTGCCAAGTCGATTCTTGAAAGGAAAAGCAATACCGACAAGATTGCTGCCAACCTCCAGTTTGCGCGTTGATGCTCATACAAGAGAGAGTATATTTCCGCAAGAAAGGCCCAGGCTATGACCAGCACCAATCGCGATTCGAGCCCAAAATCATTGATTCCCATGAATAATATATAGGCTAGTCCAAGAGGCAATCGAAAAACATCCGACAATCCCAAACGTTGATATAATCGGTCTGCGATCAGCAAAAAACATGCAAACAATATGATGTCGATGAACATCACCATGTATATCCCGCCAAGCCCTTTTATGGGAAAGACGGCTGACACTGCTGATAGAAATGCCATATAGAGCGGGTGATATCCGTTTGTGATATTGATTCCGTCGAACGTTGAGCCTTTCCCATCGGCGATATTCGCCGCCGTTTTAAGATAAAAAAATGAATCATCGTGCAGGAGCGTGATGATCGACACACCCGGCAACCGGACGAAGAGAAAAACCAAAAGGCCCAAGAGAAAGAGACTCACCGTTCCTCGCGGGCTTTCACACATCACTCGAATAGGCGAACTTTTGCACATGACGAAGAAATTTCACATGACCCAGTATCGGAAAGGGCCGTTCCTTGGCTGCAGTAAAGATGGGATGCGACTTTCGTCTTCACCGAGGAGGAACGGCCATGATCAGAATCCCCGAGATTCAGGAACTTGTACAGCCCCTTCATGCAGCTTTCTCGAAACCCACCTAGTTCTTGTTGGAGAACATCATCGAAGGCTGGGTTCTTTGTCCATGCCGTCGCACTGTGACCGCGATCTTTCCTTTCGGGGATCCAGAAAGGGCTCACTCTCATGATGCCTACCATCGCTGGTTTCAAGTCAGTGTTTGGACAGATGCCGCGGTCGGGCATGCCATCTATTTCCTTGCTTGGGGTTGGTTCATCAAAAACGGCGATTTCAAGGTTTCTCCATATCGTCCATGGTATGAACCCAAGACCACGCCGTCGTGCCAAGATGGATTGGCCGGAATCCAACATCAGATCTGGGCTTTCCGAATTTCGGAAACCGTGCCTGACAAGTCTGAGTTTCATGAATTCTCCGAAATCATGATCGATGCAATATCGAGGGCTGCATACACATACGAAAGCCCACCTCATCGAAAGCTAATTTACTGGCTCCGTTCATGTCGGGGTATCGAGGCACAAACCAGCGCTTGCTCATTGATTCCGATTTTATCCCTTCGACATCTCAGGGCAAACGGGTTGTTTTCACTTTGCAGGACTCAATACTGCGGTTTTGTATATATTCTGCATACGATACATCATATCTCCTTTCACCTCGCATATGGCGTAAATTGAACTGACAGCCTCGATGTGATAGGATATCTTCATGGTCTTGTATTATATCATTCCGGCATATCTGACGGCGATTTTTGTGGCGGCCTACTGGGTCGTGCGAATGCTGCTCGTCGTTTTCGACGCCCTCAATTTTTTCTGGGACTGGTGGGACGCAAAGCGCACCGCATTCCCGGTGATGGCGTATTCCGAGTTCCTGATTCTCGCCGGGTTTGTCTACTACATCGTCAAATGGGAACTGACCGGGGCGCCGTGACGCGCTTGGTTTTCACGCATCGAACGGGCGCATTGAAGTGCGCCCGTTTTGGCGTTGTATGGGGCAGGCGATGTGAAAAAGAGCGTGGGTGGTCGATAGTTCGGGTATGGATATCATGACGGTCGCCTTTGCGGGGGCCCTGGGTCTGCTCGGAACCATTGCAGGGTGGCTCCTGCCCATCATTTGGGATGTGGTTCACGCGGGCGGCCCCTGGGCGCTGAATCGGGCAACGGGGCATCTCGGCCGCGGGATGTATGTCGGCGGGTTTCCGGTCGTTCTCGGGACGCTGTGCGTTCTTCTGATGCCCACCACTTCCTGTATGCCTGAAGCGCACCACCTTGCCGTCATCACGTTGCTGTTCGCGGCATTGGGATTCGTTCGCGATGTGATGCGCACCTCATGGACGGTCATGATGCCGTATCTGGTGCTTGCGGCCATCGCCGGCGCCTGGAGCGGCATCACGATCGATCATCCGGTTCGGGCGATCGAAGTCGCGCTGACGCTGGGATGGCCGATCATCACGATTTTCAGCCTGAAACTGGCCGAACTCGTCTTCGGCATGCCGGCTCTTCTCTGCATGGGAACCGGGATTTCCTTCCTGCTCTTTTTTCCCGGCCAGTCCGCGACCCCCGACACCGCCCCGTTCTTCACGCCGATGCTCATTCTTCCCTCCCTCGTCGTCCTGGGCGCGGGAGCCGCAGGGCAGCGCTTCGTGCTCGGCGATTCGGGGCATTTCGCGCTCGGTTGGCTGCTGGCGGGCATTTCGATGATCGGCCGGTCGAAAACGCTGCTTTTGCTCGGCCTTCTGCTGCCTTCCGCCGTTCTCATTCTCCCCCTTGCGTTCGTCTGCCTCGTCATTCTCGGCTCGTATCTCGGAAACGAATTGTATGCATCCGATCCGTCGAACCGAAGCAGAACGTTCACCTGGAATCTTCCCCGACAGCGGCTCGTCCTCCTGGCCGGTCTCGTGTTCATGAGCCTGAACTTTACCGTTCTGCTCTACGCCAGTCAGGCGGGGTTCTGGGGGTTCATTGCCCTCGGCATTCTGGTCGCCGGCGTCATGATCAGCTTCGTGCGAACCTTTGCGCAAAAAGCGCCTCGGAATGAAGGCTCTCCGAAACCGGGAAGAATTTCGCTCCTGGGCTTTCCCATCGATTCCCTTTCACGCAGGGAGGTCCTCGCCCGCATCGACGGCTGGATACGCTCCGGAGACGGCTTCCGTCATCTCGTGACCGCCGACTCCCTGGCCATCGACCGGGCCCGGCACGATGAGAGCTTCGCGGGAATCATGCGGCAGGCCTCGCTCGTCATGCCGGACGGCGCGGGGCTGCTCTGGGCTTCCGATTTTCTCGGCACGCCCCTCGTCGAGCGCATTCCCGGGGTCGGCATGGTCGAGGATCTCTGCCGGCTCGCCGTCGAAGCAAAGCAATCGATATATTTCATCGGCGCGAAACCCGGCATCATCGACTCGGCAGTCGAACTCATCGGGAAGCGCGTTCCCGGGATGATCGTCGCAGGCACCCATCACGGCTACTTCGCCGCCGACTCCGAAGAGGAAACAGCCGTCATCAAGACGGTTCTCGAAGCCAGGCCGCGCCTGTTATTCGTCGCCATGGGGGTTCCCCGGCAGGAGCTGTTCATTTCGAAACTCCGGCACGTTGCGTCGGGAATGATCGCCATCGGCGTCGGGGGCAGCTTCGACGTGATCTCCGGCCGCCTGCCCCGGGCCCCGGCATGGATGCAGAAGTTTGCGCTTGAATGGCTGTTCAGGCTTTACAAGGAGCCGGGCCGCTTCTGGCGCATGATCCGTATTCCCCTGTTCGTCGTGGCCGTATTGCGTGAAAAGCTGAACCAACCGACGGATACGGATTGCACATCATAAAAATCGCCCCGGCAACCCACACCAGGGCGATTTGATGCGATATGCGATCGAAACGGGCGCATCGGGATGCACCCATACGCATTGGGTGTTATTTCTTTTCGGGGGCGGCGGCCATGCGTTCCTGCATCTTGGCGATAAATGCGTCGAACTGGGCCTTGGGAAGCACCAGGCCGAACTTTACGGTCTTCCCGTCGGTGTCGATCTTCGCCTTGTTGAAAACATCGACCACTTCAGGCACATCGACCGCCCAAGCCTTGAACATGTCGACGTAGTTTTTGAGGCAGTCGGCGACGGCCTTGGCTTCGTCGGCCTTGGCGACTTCGGCGATGGCGTTGATTCCCATCTCGGCGCCGAAGCTGACGCTCAGGAGCATCGCGTTGGCGGCGGCCAGGGGGGCGCTGACGGGGTTGGCCTTCGCCTGGGCCTTCATGTCGTCGGTGACGAGGGCGCAACCCCAGACACCGGCTTTCGGATCGACCTTCTTCAGCATGGCCGCAAAGGCCGGGGTCGCGGCAAGGGACTTCGCCTTGCCGTTCTTCACGGTCGCGGCGGTCTTGATGACGGCATCGGCGCCCATGACGGCGGTTTTGTCATCGAGGAAGGCGGCTTTGCGGCCGCTTTCCTTGCCGGCGATAGCCGAAAGGCCTTCGAACTCGACCAAGTCGACCTGCTTCTGGAACTCGGCATCATTCTTGAGGCCTTCGAGGAGCTTTTTCGCTTCGAACGAGCCGTCGACGAGGATGCCGACGTGATCTTTCATGTCTTCCGCCTTGAAGCCGGCTTCCGGCGAGTAGATCATCACGTTGGCGAGCTGCTTGAAGGGATCGAAGCCCAGCTTGGCGACGAACTCTTCGAGGGCCTTCTTCCCTTCGGGAGTGCCAGTCCCAAAGGATTCGTCGATCATCTTCTTCATCGGCTCGAAGGTGAACATCTTGGTCATGTTCAGGTTCAGCACGAACGGCGCCTCGGCCGGCACCAGGTCGATCAGCCCGGCAAACGCCGGCGCAACCGTCATCGCGAAAGCCACAGCCAACCCGAGAGCAAACTTCTTCATCGTTTCGTCTCCTCCAAAGTCATATCGGACATTCCTGTTGCATGGTAGAAGCCCCGGCATTTTTTTGTCAACATCCCATTCAATCACTCGGAGACAACGCACCACAGACACCGAGACACAGAGTTTTGAAAACTGGTCTTTCTCTGTGTCTGTGACTGGTATGTGTGTTTCACTTTGAGAACCAATCCGCAGATGACGCTGATGAAGCAGATTTCGCAGATGAAATTCTGAAAACCTTCTTTCCCTGGAGTTTTCGGGTCATGGCGAAAAAAGGTAGCTCCAGGCGTTCGCTCCTATCTGCTGCTCATCTGGTTTTCATCTGTCCTTCATCTGCGGATGCGTTCCTGAAAACCGAGTGGTTTTCAACGGAGTATCTCTGTGGTGCGTTGTTTTTTCGTTATTTTGCTCGGTTAAAGGAAGAGTTTGTAGCTGGTGTGGAAAACGGCGGCCAGTTTGTGGGCGAGTTGTTTGCCGATGGGGCGGCGGCCGCTTTCGATTTCGGAAATGTGGCTCTGGCGCGCGCCGACTTTTTCGGCCAGCTCGACCTGGGAGAGCCCGTCGCGCTGCCTGTATCCGCGGAGGGTGATCCCCGGGTGAATCGACGGAAATGCCTTCTCTAACGGAATGAGTTCGGCATCGTCATCTGTCGAAACGCCTCCCAGGCAGGCAATGACCTTTTTGATTTCGTCGGCCCGGAATTCCGGCACGAGAAAATGAAGTTCAACGAAACCTTTTGTAATCTGCCTTTTCATGAGTTCCAGCATACACCACCTCTACGATCTTTTTCTCTCTGTCCGTCGTCTTCCAAACCATGACATACGTTGGGTGCCCTTTTTGGATATGGCAATGATGAATTCCCGTTCTGAGCTTGCCGTAATTCGGCCAGTCGCCTCGAACAGGGCCTAAAGCGCGTATCGAATGAAGAAGGGCCAGAAAGTTGCAGAACACCGTCTCAGGAAGATCCGCCAGGGCTTTCGCGATTCGCTTCGGAATCAACACATTCCACACGGTTTCCCCCAGGCTCAATTAAGATGAATATACCACAATAAGGTATATCGTCAATGCCGTCCGGAATGTTTTTCCGGTGGCTCACTCTTCCATCAGATGAACCATGGCCTTGGGGAAATAAAGCAGGTTTACCACAAAGTCACGGAGACACAGAGTTTAGAATTCATTTCTCTGTGTCTCTGTGACTCTGTGGTGCGTTGTCTTTTCAGCATGTCGAGAGGGTTGCGGGAGCGGTTCGCGAACCGCCCGGATTGCCGGGTAAGGAAAGAGCCCCGCTTTCGCGGGGCTCTTTGAGGACTGGTTAAGCTATGGGATTAGAAGCGGCTGTAGAGTTCAGCCCAGAACATGTTGTAATCCCGATCGTTAACAATCGAGTTACCCTGACCAGCAGCGACGGCCGGAACCGTCTTCTGGAAATCACCAGACATATCGAAGGCGGTGTAGCCAACGCGGATGCGGGTGTTCTCAGCGAGCTGATAGCGATACTCGAAGGTCAGGACGGTCGCCTTCGGATCGGAGACGAAGAAGTTGTTGTAACGATCATACGGAGTGTCGGTCTTGGGGGTAGTGAGGATACCAGCGGTGGTATTGTCACCGGCAGCCAAGCGGGAGAGATCGTTGGACACGGTGTCCTTCATCTCGTCGAGGAGGTCGCCAGCCAGGCGGAAGTAATGCTTGGTGTTGCGGGGGCGATACTCGACCTGGAGCTTGATGTCGTTCATGTTCAGCAGACCGTTGCGGAAATAGGTGTTGCCACGGCTGATGTCTTCGTAGGGGGTCTCGATACCGTCATCATAGCGGTGATCGTTGTTGATGGCGATAGCGCCGTTGGATTCGTCATCAGCGAAGGTGTAACCGAGTTTCGCGGCCCACTCTTTCTTGGAATCCCACTTGATTGCGGCATGACCCATCCAACCCTGAATTTCGGGGCTGATCAGGGTGCCAGCAGCGTTGTTCACGATGTCCAGCTGATAGTCGGTATAGGCGAAGCCCAGGTCATAATCCCAGTGACCGTTCTTGCCCAGGGGGCCCTTGCCGCCGAATTCAACGTCGAACATCTTGTCGCTGTCCTTCTGACCAGCAACCGGCTTGACACCAGCGGCGATAGGAACAATGTTAACACCAGCAAGAGCCTGGCTCACGCGGTTCGCGGTGTTCGGCTCATCCTGGCCCCAAAGGTTCAGATACAGGTCGTGATCGCGATACTTGGTGCCGAGGGTCAGGCCCCAGATGTTGCGGAAGTCAGTGGCGGCGGAATCAGCATAGGTGCCAGCGTGGAGATCATAGATGCAATACAGAGCCACATCGACATCGCCGGTGCGCTTGGCATACTTGATCGCGTCGACGTAGTCGCTGAGGAGGAGGCTGTGACCGGTCGCGTAGAAGTTGCGGCCGAAGGTGAAGTCGCCACCGAAGCGGAACATGTCTTTGATGTTCAAGTAAGCAAGGTCAATCTCGCCATCAGTGTTTCCGTTGTTAGAAACGTTGTTGAGGGAAGAAGCGCCAGCGCCATTCGAACCCCAGCGGCCGCTGAAGTCATTGTCATTCACCATGCTCCAGCGAGCAACGGCGGTGACGTTCTCGTCGATGTTGGCCTTGAACTGGAAGCGAAGCTGAGTGTAAGTGCGGGTATTGGCATTGTCATTGGAAGCCCCATTCACGCCATCATAGGCGTAGGCTCTGGGGTTCACGCCGTCTTTCTCGGTAATCATGCTCATGTGGCGAACGAGCATGTCGCCGGAGAGCTTAACCTTCTCCATACCGCCCTTGGCCATGTAGTCCTTGATGCCCTCGACGTCCTTCTTCAGGGTCGCGACATCTTCCTTCACGACCTGCATGTCGTCTTCGAGAGCGGTGACTTTCACGCCCAGAAGAGCCAGCTCGTCAGCGAACTCGACGGTGAGCTTCTCGAGGGTCTGGAGGTCGGACTTGGTGACGAGGTTCGTGCCAATGCCCTTCTCGAGCATCTGCTCGACATTGGCGAGCATCTTGGCGGTGACCATGGCGAGAGCGTAGCGGGTGACGTGCTTTTCGCCCTTGTAGGTGCCATCAGGATAGCCCTGAAGGATGCCCTTGGCGGCGAGCTTGTTGACCGCGTCATAAGCCCAGTGAGAGAACGGTACATCGGAGAACGGGTTGGCACTGGCGGCCACGGTGCTGAGCACCAGGGCCAGAACCAGAAGCATGGAAATGCGTTTCATTGATTTTCCCCTTTTCGGTATTTTGGTTTTTGGAGTTTTTACCACTTGGCGGGGAAGAATCCGTTCGATTTGTTCTCTTTTGGGGGTGTTTCCGGCTTCACTTGAAGTATCCACGTTCCCTTCCAGTTTTTCCGTTGGCACCCTTAAGATCTCGCTTCTACTTGTCTTCTTCGCCCTCAGGCTTGGGACCACACCTATCAGGCTACCTACTTCAGTTGCACCTCCTTCCGCGCACCTGGTTGGTGTTTCAGGTCTTACACCTTGGTCCGAGAGTATATTTGCGTATTTCATGAAAGTCAAGAAAATATTTTTGGGGTTGGACATCGATCCCCGGAAATCCTCTACGATTGTTTCCGTTCAGACATATCCTCTTTTCTGAGGGACCACTTGATTATCGGTCATGAAATACCCCTTGCTTAATATCTCATAGAAATTGAGTCGTCAGAAGAATGGTAACCATCCAGAGCGTCGCGTCTCCGTGATTCGTCACATCCTGTGGTATGATGGCACCCGTGAATCTTCCACCACGGAGGCTGCATGTCACTCGATAAACTGCATTTCCGCGGCGGTTACAACTTCCTCGGTCTGCCGGCCGACGAAGCCCGCTATGAAAACGCCCACGCCGTCATTCTTCCCGTGCCGTACGACAGCACCACGTCCTACCGCGCGGGCACCCGCGAAGGTCCGGCCGCCCTGCTCATGGCCTCGCGAAACGTCGAACTGTACGATCTGGAACTCGACTGCGAGCCTCTCAATGCGGGCGTCTGCACCCTGCCCGAACTCGAACCCGACATGTCCGGCCCGCAGGCGACGATCAAGAACGTGGAATCGGCCGTCGCGGCCATCTGCGCCGACCACAAACTCCCCGTCGTTCTCGGCGGCGAGCACAGCATCTCGACCGGCCCGGTACGCGCGCTCAGGAAGAAATACGGCGAGGAGTTCAGCGTTCTCCAGCTCGACGCCCACGCGGATCTGCGGGATGCGTTCGAGAACACGCCTTACAACCATGCGTCCGTCATGCGCCGCGTCTACGATCTCGCCGAACTGACCCAGGTCGGCATCCGGAACATCTCGTCCGGCGAGATGGAATTCGTCCGCGAGGCTCGTCACGACGGCATCTTCTGGGCCCACGATCTGCAGGGACCGGCCGAGACCTGGATCCCGAGAGTCGTCGACCGGTTAAAAAAGCATGTCTATATAACGATCGATCTCGACGTGTTCGACCCCTCGATCATGCCCGCCGTCGGAACGCCGGAACCGGGCGGCCTGCTCTGGTATCCGGTCCTTCAACTGCTCGACGCGGTCGTGGCGAAGAAGAACGTCGTCGGCTTCGACGTCATGGAACTCTGCCCGATCCCCGGACAGATCGCGGGCGATTTCCTGGCGGCGAAACTCACGTTCAAACTGCTCGGCAAGATTTTCGCCCGCAACGGCTGGATTCCCCGGGGCGAGGGCTGATCAGGCGTGTCTCTTCCCGACATTCTGAGCGTGGTGGCCGCCGTGATCCTCGGCGCGGCCGCCGGACCTCGTATATCATGGGCTATACGTTCCTGGCCCGGCCACGAGGATCTGCTCGAGGACTACACGAAATGCCACGTCTGCCCCGGCGGCTTGCGTCGGGGCTGCGTGAACGCCGGGAAAAACCAGGACCTGGCCTACCTGGCCTTCTCTGCGGCGCTGGCCGGCCTTTCCGTCGGCATCTGGGGAATCGGCACGAAAGCCGTTCTTTCCTGGGTCTTCGGCGTTTCGTGCATGATCATCACGGTCGTCGACGTCAGGTTCCTGATCATCCCCGACAAGCTGTCGATCAACGGCAGCTGGGCGGGGCTGGCCTATGCCCTGGCCTGCTGGGTCTGGACGTCGCCGCTCGGGAAACAGCCGCCCCAATACTACGTGACGCTCACCGACAGCATCCTCGGCTTTCTCCTCGGGGGCGGGTTCCTGTGGGCGCTCGGCTGGCTCGCCTGGAAGATCCTGAAGAAGGAGGGCATGGGGGGCGGCGACGTGAAACTGCTCGCCGCGTTCGGCGCCTGGATGGGCTGGAAGCCGGTCATCGCCATCGTCGTCCTCGCCAGTCTCCTCGGAACCATCGGCGGCGTCGGCAGCATCATCTACCAGAAGATTCGGTATCATCGTCAGTACAAGCCGCTCACGCACATGATTCCCTTCGGCCCGTATCTGTGCGTGGCATTCATTTTCGTCTTCTATTGCGGCATCCAGCCGCTGCTGAACATCATGGACATGTATCACGCCTGGGTCGAGGCGAAATTTCTGCACGGACGCTGACCGGCCCCGGCCGGCGAGCCCAACGAAAACGGATGGAAACCCGACTCGCGTATCTCGACGTCTATCTGGAACTGCCCGACGAGGCGCTGGAACAGGCCCGCGCGCTGAACCGGCTCGTCGTCTCTTCGGCCGGCGGCGGCGTCGATTTCGAAGCGGGCAGGATTCCGCATATCACCCTGTATATGGGATTGTTCCCGGAGGCCGAGCGGGCGTCCGTCGCTCGCGAACTGGATGCCGTCGCGGCGGAAACGGCCCCGTTTTCCATCGTTCTTCGCGAGATCGAAACCTCCAGAGACGGCTACATCTTCTGGAAGGTCGTCGCGGACGAACCTCTTCTGCGGCTCCACGAGCGCGTCGTCACGGCGTTGAACGTTCTGAGGCGCGGGGCGATCCGCGAGAAATTTCTCGAGGACCAGGAACGCTTCACAAAAGAAGAGTGCGTCTATATCATGAAATATGGATTTCCGTGGGTGTTGAGCCGTTTCCGGCCGCACGTGACGGTGGGTCATCTCGGGGAAGGCGTGACGGAAGCCGTCGAGTCGCTCGGATGCCCCGAATCGCGCGGAGAGGCCTCCCGAATCGCTCTGGGCAGCGTCGGGGAACGCGGCGTCATCCTCGAGACACTTGGGACATTTTCCCTGACGGGATCCAGGTGAAGGAGATAAGAAGCTGATGGCACGTCATATGTTCTTCGTCGTCTGCGTGGCTCTGACCCTCGCCCTCTTCGTGACGGCCTGCGGGCCCGAAGCGCCCGTCGTTACGGCGTATGTCACGGTGGACCAGCCGTTTGCCGAACCGGTCCTGGCGAGCTTCACCGCGCGGACGGGGATTCGCGTCAAACCCGTTTTCGACACCGAGGCGGCCAAGACGGTCGGCCTGGCGAACCGCCTGCGCGCCGAACGGGCGCGCCCCCAGTGCGACGTGTTCTGGAGTTCGGAGTTCGCGCATACCGTGCGGCTTTCCGACGAGGGCATGTTCGCGGCCCGCGACTGGCCGACGGCCGGCGATCTGCCGCCCGAGCTTCGCGATCCCGAGGGACGGTGGGTGGGGTTCGGTCTGCGCGCCCGCGTGCTGATCGCGAACACGGCGAAACTCGCCGCCGCATCGATGCCGGCCAGGCTGGCCGACCTGCTCTCCCCGGCCTGGAAGCCCGGCGAGGTGGCCGTCGGCCTTCCTCTCTTCGGAACGACGAACACCCATGCCGCGGCCATGCTTGCCATGAGCGGCGAAACCGGCATGCTCGAGTTCTTTGAGGGACTGAAGCGGAACGGGGCGGCGATCGTCGACGGGAACGCCGTCGTGCGCGATCGCGTAGCGGCCGGGGCCTGCCTCGTCGGCCTGACCGACACCGACGACGCCCTCGTCTCGGTCGCCCGCGGCGACCCGGTGCGCATGATCGTTCCCGACCAGGAGCCGGGCGGCTCGGGCACCCTGCTCATTCCAAACACGGTCGCCGTGATCGCGGGCGCCCCGCATGCCAGCGAAGCCGCGAAGCTGGCCGATTATCTCGCCTCGGTCGAGGTCGAGGCGATGCTTGCGGCCGGAGAGTCGCAGCAGATCTCCGCCCGCCCGGGCGGCCCCGTTCCGGCGGGCCTGCCGGCGCTCGGTTCGCTCCGCCCCCTGCCGGTCGGCCTGGCGTCTATAGCGGAAGCTATTCCTTCGGCGACGGCGCTGCTGCGCGACCGCTTCATGCGCTGAGCCCGATCATGAACGACTGGTGGCCGGCCGCGGCGCGCACGAAACGCGCCGTTGCGGCGGCCGTCGTCTTTGCCGGGCTGGTGATTCTCGCTCCCCTGACGTTCATGGCGCTGGCCTCCGTTCTGCGGGAGCCGGCCGGAATCGGCGCGACGGCCTGTCCACCGTCATGGGAACGGCTGTGGCCGCTTGCCGCACGGTCGGCCGGAATCGCGTTCGGTTCGGCCACGCTCGCGGTCCTTTCCGGCGGCGGACTCGCCTGGACGCTCCTGTCCCGCCGGGACTTCCTTGTGCGCACGCGCGAACTCCTCCTGCTTCCTCTCGTCGTGCCGCCCTATCTCCTGACGCTGGGCTGGGTCGCGGCATCCGATGCCGTCGCCATGCGCCTCTCTCTCACGCCGGGGCTCAGCGGCCCGGGCTGGGCCGTCATCATTCTCGGCCTGGCCGCGGCGCCGCCCGTTGCGCTCGTCCTGGAGGCGGTGCTCCGCCGGAATCTCGCGGCGCCGTTCGAATCCGCGCTGGCGGCGTTCGGTCCGGCCGGGGCGGTGCGCGTGGCCGTCATTCCTGCGTTGAGACGCCCCGCGGCCGCCGTCTGGCTGTTCGTATTCGGCCAGACCCTCGCGGAATACGGGGTGCCGTTGTATCTGCAGACGCCGGTCATGGCCACCGAGCTCGTTTCGTCGTTCACGGGCGGCAGCCCGGCCGGAAACGTTCTTCTGTCGTCCTGGCCGCTCGCCCTGCTCGTCGGATGCGCGGCCGCGACCTGGAGTGCGATGATCGCGCGGGAAGGGGCGTCGCGACGCGCCGGGGAGCGGCCCGGCCGGCCGCTCTGGCTCGATTCTGCCGTTTGGCCGGCCTGGTGGCGCGCCGGAACCGCGACCGGCTGCATCATCGCGATGTGCGGCATCGCCGTGCCCGTCGCCGGGCTGGTCATGGGGGCCTTGCGGGCGGGCGGCGGCGCGGCCATGCTGGCGGCCGCGCTTCCCGCCATGCGGACATCCGTGGCGATTGCCGGCGGGTGCGCCCTCGTTGCGCTCATTCCGGCCCTGGTTCTCGGGGATGCGCTCGGCGCAGCCGCGAAGCGAATCCCTCTGATGGTTTCGGCGCTGGCTCTCGCCATTCCGGCCGGATGCACGGGAGTCGCCCATGCCGGATTCTGGAATCTGTCCCCGTTCGCCGGCGGAGAAACGGCGATCTGGTGCGGTCATCTGGCCCGGATTCTTCCCGCGGCCTGGCTCGTGGCCTCGTTCATGCGGACTCCGGCCGGCTTCCCGCCCGCCGGGGAAGCGGCGATGCTGCTGTCTGGAAGCGCCTTCCGACGAAGCCTGCTCCGGATGCGGCTCGAACTGCCCCGGGTGTGCGCCGTGGCCGGGGTCGCCTTCGCCGTGTCGATCCGGGAGCTCGACGTGTCGCTTCTCACGGTGCCGCCGGGCGGGGAAACCCTCCCGTTGCGCTTGTTCAACCTCATGCATTACGGCGCCGGCGGCGACGTGTGCAGGCTGGGTCTGCTGCTCGGCCTTCTGCTTGCGGTCGTGACGCATGCCGCCGCGGCTTTTGCTCTTCCTGAGCGGAAAGGAAGCGTATGAGAGGCGGATCGCTCGTCGTAACGGGCGTCACGAAGAGATTCAACGGTCGCTCCGTTCTCGACGAACTGGGGCTGAACATCGACGCGGGTGCGGCGACCGTGCTGTTCGGGGCGTCGGGCTGCGGAAAGAGCACTCTGCTCAGGCTCATCGCGGGCTTCGATGCCCCGGACTCCGGCACGATCACGGTTGGCGATGCCGAGGTGTCGTCACCCGGCCGAATCGTCCCGCCCTGGCTGCGGAACGTCGGGATGCTGTTCCAGGGCGATGCGCTGTGGCCGCATCTGACGATTGCCGAGCAGGTCCGCATGGTTGCGGAAGCCGCGCCGAACCGCCTTCCCGAAGAGCGGATCAGGGAATTCGGGGACCGGCTTGAAATCTCATCTCTGTGGAACCGGTTTCCCGGCGACCTTTCCGGCGGGGAAGCCCGTCGCGCCGCGCTGATACGCACCCTGGCCGCGATTCCGGCCCTTCTGCTGCTTGACGAGCCGTTCGCCCACCTCGATGAAACCTCCCAGCATCTCGTCGCCGACGTCATCCGTGACTGGCACGCCGCAACCGGAGCGACGCTTCTCATCGTTTCCCATGAATCCTCGCTTGTATCTTCCATGTGCCGTCTTCGGCTCGATGCCGGCCGCATCAGGCCTCAGGCGAACTTCTCCTACTCGTCGCAAAAGGAACACGACACTCTTCCCGTATACTCGCATACTCGATGCCGTTCGTGCTGAGCTTGTCGAAGCACCAAAGCTCTCGCCCTTCGACAAGCTCAGGGCGAACGGCCGTATCATGTCAGGTCGCATACGATATATTTCATACGCGATAGTTGTCGCCTCCCATAGGAGAGGAGTATCCACTTCCCTTTTTGCGTCCCGGTTGACACCGGGGCGAAAAAGGGGTACAAGGTGGCCGGGGCGAACGGAAAACGGTCGAATGCCGTTGCGAGTCCGTCGCTGTAGCCGGGAACGACCGCCGCATCATGCCACTGTCTGAAAAGACGGGAAGGCGCGGCGCGAGAAGGATCCGGAAGCCAGAAGACGTTGCCCCGCCGAACGAACGGATCATGCCTTCGCGACAAGGAGACGGCAGTATGACTGCGCTATCTTTTGCACTTCCGGCGACGATCGCCGCCATCACCCCCGCCGACGACGCCTGGCGCGCACGTGCGCGCGAGCGGCTTTCGAACCTCACGATGCCGACGTGGGCCATGGGCCGCGTCATGGATCTGGCGCTCGACGTCGCGGGCATGACCCGCTCCCTGGCCCCGCGGCTCGACAGGCGCGCCGTCGTCGTCATGGCCGGCGATCACGGCGTGACGGCCGAAGGGGTCAGCCCCTATCCCTCCGAGGTCACGGTCCAGATGATGCGCAACTTCATCGCGAAGGGCGCCGGCATCAACGCCGTGGCCGGGGTCGTCACCGCCGATGTGCTGGTCGTCGATATGGGGGTGGCCGGCGATGTATCCGACCTCGCCGCCGCGGGCCGCATCATCTCCAACCCGATCGCCAAGGGAACGGCCAACCTGGCGAAAACGGCGGCCATGACGCGGGAACAGGCCGTCGCGAGCATCGAAGCCGGCATCGCCCTGGCCGGCCGCCTGGCGCCCGACTACGACCTGTTCGGTCTCGGCGAGATGGGAATCGGCAACACCACCCCCAGCAGCGCGATCACGGCCGTCTTCTGCAACGAGCCCCCCGAGCGCGTGACAGGCCGCGGAACCGGCGTCGACAATGCCGGGCTTCGCCGCAAGATTTCGGTCATCCAGGCTGCCCTCGATCTGCACGCTCCCGACCCATCCGACCCCGTCGGGGTGCTGGCGGCCGTCGGCGGATTTGAGATCGGCGGCCTCGCGGGCCTCATCCTGGGCGCCGCCGCCGCGAAAAAGCCCGTGCTGGTCGACGGGTTCATCACCACCGCGGCCGCGCTGCTGGCCCAGGCGCTCGCCCCCGATGCGCGCGACTACATGATCGCCGCGCACAGAAGCGTCGAGCCCGGCCACATCCTCGCCCTGAAAAAACTCCGGCTCGAACCGCTTCTCGACCTTGGTCTGCGGCTCGGCGAAGGGACCGGCGCGGCTCTCGCGATGCCGCTCGTTCTCGCCGCACGCGCCGTTCTGACCGATGTGGCCACCTTCGGCGAGGCCGACGTGACCACGGCCGAGAGCGTCTTTGCCTCCTGAGCCGGGTTATCGAGCATTTCAGGGAATACGATGAGCGGCATCAGGACGTTTCTCGCGGCAGTCCAGTTTCTCACGACGCTTCCCGTGTCGACCGCGTTCACATCGGACGAGATCGGACGATCGGCGCCCTGGTTCCCGGTCGTCGGGCTGGCCGTGGGAGGGCTCGTCGCGATCGCCGATCTCGCCGCGCGGAACGTCGGACTGCCCTGGTCGGTCCGCACGGTCCTTGCCGTCGCGATGCTCGCGGTTCTGAGCGGGGGTCTGCATCTGGACGGCCTTGCCGACACAGCCGACGGCTTTTTCAGCTCGAGAACCCCCGACCGGATTCTCGAAATCATGCGCGACAGCCGCATCGGATCGATGGGCGTCCTCGCGCTGGCCCTGGTGCTCGGCCTGAAGGCGGCGGCGATCGCGGAACTGGCGCAGGGCGGTGCGCGGACGGGAGCGCTCCTGCTCGCGCCGGTGTTCGGCCGCGCCCTTCAGGTGGCGGGCCTGACCTGGATGCCGTATGCCCGCCCCGAGGGCGGCCTGGCCTCCGTCTTTCTCCCGCATCGATCAATATATTTCGGTATAATATCATGTGCGATTCCGGCCTTGTCTGCCGGTCTCGTGTTCGGCCGGACGTTCGCCCTGGCGCTCGCCGCGGCCGTCTCGCTGCTGGTCGCCTGGTGGGCGCGGGCCTGCCGCAACACCATCGGCGGCATGACCGGCGACACGCTCGGAGCCCTGAGCGAACTCGGCGAAGCCCTCGTCCTGGTCGTCTTCGCCTGGAACCTTCCGGACGGGGGGAGATGCGGATGACACATGTGCGCGCAGACGCGCTCTGTCTGAAGGGGCTGTTCGACTTCAGGCTCGGGACGACCTCATATATTATTCCTGATGATATACTACCGAACGTGCGATGGCTCGCGCCCCGCATCGACGACGTCGAACTGGTCCTGTTCGAGTCGGACGCGTTTTCCAACCTGCCGTCGCCGGACGCCGTCAGGGAGCTCGCGGAGATCGCGGAAGAGCACGCGCTGAGCTACACGGTCCATTTCCCCCTCGACGTCGCTTTCGGGCACCCCGATCCGGAGACCCGCCGCGAATCTCTCGACGGCTGTCTGCGCCTCGTCGACCGCATGGAGCCGCTGTCACCGTTCGCCTACGTCGTGCATTTCACCGGGGACCGGCGCAGTCAGACGCCCGCGGACGACATGCGGCGATGGCTCGACGGGCATCGAGATGCGCTCGAGCGGCTTGCCGGAAGGGTCGGTTCGCGGCGTCTCTGCGCCGAGACGCTGGAGTATCCGTTCGATCTCGTCCTGCCCGTCGTCGAGGAGCTCGATCTCGCCGTCTGTCTCGACATCGGTCATCTGATGCTGACGGGACGGGATGTCGCGAACCACTTCGACCGGCTGGCCGGGCGGACCCGCATCGTTCACGCGCACGGCATCATCGACGGCCAGGACCACAAATCGCTCGCCGCCTGCGATGCCGGCGTTCTGTCGGGGATTGCGCGCGGATTGGCCCAACGGTCGGGCGACCCCGTCGTTCTGACGATGGAGATCTTCTCCGAAAGCGATTTTCACGACTCGATGCGGGTGATGCGCGATCTGTGTCGGTCGCTTCCGGGGCGCGGGGAGGCGATGTGATGGCCGGAATCACCCTCGTCACGGGCGGCGCCCGCAGCGGAAAGAGCGATCATGCGCTGAGCCTGGTCCTCGGGCCGCGCGACGGAACGGCGGTTTTCGTGGCGACGGCCGAAGCGTTCGACGATGAGATGCGGCAGAGGATCGAAAAGCACCGCCGGGAGCGGCCCGCAGACATGCCCACCATCGAGGCCCCTGTCGACCTGGCGGGGGCCCTGCGAAGCCTGCCCGCCGGAACAGGGATCGCGGTCATCGACTGCCTCACGGTCTGGATGAGCAACCTGATGCATCATCTCGGACCGGACGCGGATTCGTATCGGCCGGTACAGGAGCTTCTCGAGTTCATCGAGCGCCCGCCGTGCGACCTGGTCTTCGTGACCAACGAGGTCGGGCTCGGCATCGTTCCGGAAAACGCCATGGCGAGACGTTTCCGCGACCTGGCCGGGGGACTGAACCGGGCCGTCGCGGCCCGCGCCGACCGCGTGATTTTCATGGTGTGCGGCATTCCGGTGCAGGCGAAACCGCCGGTCGCCGGCGCGAAGGAGAAGTGAGATGACGATGCGCCGAATGGAGCGTTCGGTCGGGGTTGGCGCCCTGGTCCTGTTCGTGCCGCTTCTTTTCTGGGTCGCCTGCGTGGTGCTCGCCGAAAACGATCTGAATACCATAAAACCAGATAATATATTGAAAGATATTTCGGCAAAGCCGCCGATGCGCATCGTCTCGCTCGTGCCGAGCCTGACCGAGACGTTGTTCGTTCTCGGTCTCGGCGACCGGCTCGTCGGGATCACGGATTTCTGCGAACACCTTCCCGCCGCGCGAACGATCCCGTCGATCGGCACATGCCTCGAGCCGAGCATCGAAGCCATCGCCGCGAAGCATCCCGACCTGGTCCTGTGCGGGTCCGATCAGCAGAGCCTCGCCCGTCGTCTCGCCGGACTGGGCATCGAGACGGTCCAGATTCATCAGATCGCGCTCGACGACATTCCGCTGGCAATCCGGCGCATCGGGGAGATGTGCGGGGTCCCGGACGCCGCCGCGTCCGCCGCGGCCCGGTTCCAGTCCCGGCTGGACGCGGTCGCCGAAACCGTCCGAAACCGTCCCCGACCGCGGGTGTTGCTTGCCGTCGGCCGCGACGTCTCGGGCGGCCGGATCGAGCAGGCATACGTCGCGGCGCCCGGCGCGTATCACGACGAACTTCTCCGGCTCGCGGGCGCCGAAAACGCCTGGCGTGGCAAGGCCCTGACGGCGTATCCCGTCGTGACCCAGGAAGGTCTGATGAGCCTGAACCCCGACGTCGTCATCGACCTCGTTCCCGACCCCGACCGCCAACCCGGCGGCATCGAGGGACTGAAAGCCGCATGGGCCGCCGTTCCGGGCATGACCGCCGTCGCATCCGGCCAGGTCGCCCTCCTTACCGAGCCCCACCTGTCGATTCCGGGCCCCGACTCCGCCGCCGAAGCCGCCGAACGGCTGGCCAGGCTCATCCACCCCGAGGCGAACTGGCATCCTGCGGAAACGAGGCCGATGCCATGAGCGTTCCTGCGCCCGCCCTGCGGGCGGTGAACCTGAACGTCGACCTGGGCGGGGTCCGCGTTCTTCATGATATAACCATAGATATACCATCCGGCGCCAGGACGTCGATCATCGGGCCGAACGGGGCCGGCAAGACGACGCTGCTCAAGGCCCTGGCCGGCCTCGTGAAGCCGACATCCGGCGAGATCCTCGTGAACGGCCGGCCGCTCTCCTCCCTCGACGCGCGCGGTCTCGCGAGGCAGATCGCCTACGTTCCGCAGATGACCGAGAAGACGATGCCCTGCCGCGTCGCCGATTTCGTGCTGCTCTCCCGGTACGCGCACGGCCGCCACCTGTTCGGCTCCGCGGACGCGGCCGACCGCGAATCGGCTCAGCGGGCCATCGAACGGGCCGGCGTCGCCGGTTTCGCCGAGCGCGACCTGTCGACGCTCAGCGGCGGAGAGCGCCAGAAGGTGCTCGTGGCGGCGGCCCTGGCGCAGGAAGCCCCGATCCTGCTCCTCGACGAGCCGGCCGCCTTTCTCGACTACCGGCGCCAGCTCGAGCTTGCCGATCTGCTCGAAGGAATCCGGCTCGAAGGAAACGGCTCCGGCGGTCCCTGCACGGTTGTCAGCGTCGTCCACGACCTGAACGGCGGCGCCCTGGAAGGCGACCTCGTGATCGCTCTTTCCGGCGGCCGCGTCGCCTTCTCCGGCAGTCCGGCGGAGCTCGTCGAAGACGGCCGACTGGCCCGGATTTACGGCGTCGAGTTCGAGACGATCCGGCACCGGGGAACCGGCCGCACCCTGCTCGTCCCCGTTACGCTGCACGGTTCCGCTCAACCGGCCGGAGGCGATCGCGCATGAACGGCCGGATCATCCTTCCCTGCCTTGCAATTGCCGCCGTCGTCACGATGCTGATCGGCCCGTTCATCGGGGGCGTCCCGGTCGCGTTTGACGCGCTGTTGCGCCCCGGCGCTCCGGACGCCGGAGCCGTCCTGCTGTGGAAACTCCGCATGCCGCGCATCCTGACGGCGTTCTTCGCCGGGGCGGCCCTGTCCGTCGCCGGGGCCGCGTTCCAGGCGATGTTCCGCAATCCTCTCGCGACGCCGTTCACGCTCGGCGTTTCCGGCGCGGCTTCTCTTGGGGCAGCACTCTACATGCGCTGGGGAGCCGATACCGGCACGGCGGGTCCGGGGGGCATTCTCGCCTCCTTCGCCGGCGCGGCGGCCTGCGTGGCGGCGGTTTACGGACTTGCCTGGGGCCGGGGCGGCGTCTCCAACGCCCGTCTCCTGCTCGCCGGCGTCGCGATCAGCTTCTGCTGCTCGAGCCTGATCATGTTCTCGCACTACGCCTCGACCGCGACCGACGCCTTCCGCATGATGCGACACCTGATGGGAAGCCTCTCGTCGAGCGGCTGGGAAACGGTCGCCATCCTCCTGCCCGTCACCCTGCTCGGCGGACTCCTGCTGTGGGCCCTCGCCTGGGAACTCGACCTGCTGGCCGTCGGCGAAGACATCGCCCAGAGCCGCGGCGTGCCGGTCGAGAGAATCCGCCACGCGATCTTCCTCGTGACGTGCGCTCTGGAGGCGTTCGTCGTGGCTCTCTGCGGCCCGATCGGCTTCGTCGGCCTCATGATTCCCCACTGTTGCCGCCTCTGGTTCGGCGGCGGCCACCGAACGCTGCTTCCCGCCTCGCTTCTCCTCGGCGGCATCTTCCTCTCGACCTGCGACACCGTCGCCCGCACCGTCGTCGCCCCCTCCGAAATGCCCGTCGGCGTTCTCACCTCCCTCATCGGCGGCGTTTTCTTCCTCTGGCTGCTCTTCGGCGCCTCCTCGACGAACACATCGCTCGAGTGATCACCGCGGCCGGAAGGAAAGAATTGACTTTTCATGTACGGGTTGGTAGACTTCCCCCCTGTCCACCTCATGTACGGTTGCAAAGGAGTCTCTTGGAATGATCGCCGTTCTCGTGAAGCTGATTCACTTCATCGTGTGCATCGGACTTGTCGTCGTCGTCCTGCTCCAGGCCGACAAGGGCGAGGGTCTTGCCGGCGCGTTCGGCGGCGGTTCGTCGAACACCATTTTCGGTGAACGCGGCAGCGGCGGCATCATGACCAAGATCACGACGGGAATGGCCGTCATCTTCATGCTCACCTCCCTGACACTCGCGCTCAAACTCCCCGACTGGGACAAAGCCTCTCAGGGTGTCGACCTCTCGTCCCGCCCCGCGCCGATCGAGACCAGCATCCCGATCCCGGCGGCCGGCGAGCCCGTCGCCCCGGCCGCGGCCATCCCGGAAACGGCGGCTCCCGTGGCTCCCATAGCTCCGGTCGCCCCGGCCCCAGCTCCCGCTGTCCCGGCGGTTCCGACAGGCCAGTAACGCTTCGCATCCAGAACCGCACACGCCGGCCCGTTCCCGACAAGGACGGGCCGGCGCTCTTTTTCGCGTCGGGGAAGTGTGATACACTACGCCCGCCCGAGCACCGAACTGCGCGACAGTTTCCGGAGAGCCGGGTCATATCCTTTCAGGAGGCGTTTCATGTCGATCATTGAAGCCATTCAGGCGCGTGAGATTCTGGACAGCCGCGGGAATCCGACCATCGAAGTCGAGGTGCTCCTCGAGAGCGGCGCATACGGCGTCGCCGCCGTTCCGTCCGGCGCATCGACCGGCGAACACGAGGCCGTCGAACTGCGCGACGGCGACAAGAAGCGCTACCAGGGCAAGGGCGTGCTGAAGGCCGTCAAGAACGTGAACGACACGATCGCCAAGGAACTCGAGGGCATGGATGCGCTCGAACAGCAGATCATCGACCACGCGCTGATCGCCCTCGACGGGACGGAAAACAAGAGCAAGCTGGGCGCCAACGCGATCCTCGGCGTTTCGCTCGCCATCGCCAAAGCCGCCGCCGAGTTCACCGGCACGCCCCTGTACCGCTATATCGGCGGCACCAAGGCCTGCGTCCTGCCCGTTCCGATGATGAACATCCTCAACGGCGGCGCCCATGCCGACAACAACGTCGATTTCCAGGAATTCATGGTCATGCCCGCCGGCGCCAAGCGTTTTTCCGATGCGCTGCGCATGGGCGTCGAAACGTTCCACGCGCTCAAGGCCGTCCTCAAGGCGAAGGGCTACAACACCGCCGTCGGCGACGAGGGCGGCTTCGCGCCGAACCTCAAGTCGAACGAGGAAGCGATCGAAGTCATCTTGACCGCCATTGAAAAGGCCGGCTACAAGGCCGGTTCCGACATTTTCATCGCTCTCGACCCGGCGGCGTCGGAGTTCTACGACGCCGACAAGAAGGTCTACGTGTTCAAGAAGTCCGACAAGTCGCAGCGCAAGCCGAGCGAGATGGCCGACTACTGGCTCGACTGGGCGAAGAAATACCCCATCATCTCGATCGAGGACGGCATGGCCGAAGACGACTGGGATGGCTGGAAGTATCTGACCGACAAGAACGCCGGCAAGATCCAGCTCGTCGGCGACGATCTGTTCGTCACCAACGTGAAGCGCCTCGCGATGGGGATCGAGAAGGGCATCGCCAACTCGGTTCTCATCAAGCTGAACCAGATCGGCACCCTGACCGAGACCATCGAGGCCATGGAAATGGCCGAGCGCGCCCGCTACACCTCGGTCGTGTCGCACCGCTCGGGCGAAACCGAAGATACCACGCTCGCCGACCTCGCCGTCGCCATGAACGCCGGCCAGATCAAGACCGGTTCCGCGTCGCGCACCGACCGCATCGCCAAATACAACCGCCTGCTCAAGATCGAAGACGAGCTGGGCGAAACCGCCAAATTCCTCGGTCTGCAGGGCCTCTACAACATCAACCGCCGCTGACGGGCGTACATACCGATGTAGGGGCGGGTTTCAAACCCGCCCCTACGGTTGTTTCAAGAACGATCAATACGTTCGGTCGAACGAGTCGGCCGGTGTTCCTCCGGGAAGCGGCCGAGACAGGATCGGGACGGCGGGGGCGTTCGCCGGCATCGCCGGGGCCGTCGGCGCCGGCGCGTTCAGCGAGTTCATGTGATCCAGAATCCGCTGTTTGATCTGGGATGCCCGAAGTTCCGAATCGGGTGACAGCCCGGAGTTCTGGGCGCGCTGGAGAATCCTGTCCATCTTCGCATCGGCATCGGCCGGCAAGGGCTTTGCGGCGGCAAAGCCGCCGTCGCCGAGCGGCGTCAGCTGGACCTGGCCCGGGCCGGTCGGAGGCATGGCGCCAGGCAGCATCGGAACGGGCGCGATGACATCCGCGGCCGGGACGGCCACAACCGGCGGGTTTTCGGCCATCTGTTTGCGGTGGGCCGCCATCGCCAGTTCCCATGTGTAGACGTCGGGCTCGTAGATGAGCTGCTGCTGGACGCTCACGCCGGGAACCCTCTTTCGCTGTTCCTTGACGAACACGTCGTGGCGCGACTTCGGATAAATCGAGCTCCGGATGAGGAACTCGCTGAACTCCTGCTTCTCGAGCACCTGCCGGGTGGAACCGTCGGTGACGGCCCGGGCGGGAGCAGTCGCCCACAAGATGCAGAACGGGAGTGAAAGAACGGCGACGGGTATCACGAATTTCAGACGCATTTCGACCTCCGTGTGTACAGAAAATGACTCCGGGTCGAGAATGTGTGTACCAGTCATCCCTTTGTCAAGGACAAAAAATCCCTCGCTGAATCGGTCTGGAAAAATCCCTCGGGGAACAAGCATCCGCAGATGAAACGCTGAAAACCGTCTTTTCCCGAAGTTTCCGATCCCTGGCGAAAAGAACAGGGCGCAGATTTCTGAACACCGAAATCTGCGCCCTGGCCGGTCTGCCGATGTGCGTCAGCTTACCGTGACCTGGATTTCGCGGGGCTTGGCCGCCTCAGCCTTGGGGAGGGTGAGCGTGAGGACGCCGTGCTTCAACTCTGCTGTGATCTTGTCCTGGGCGACGTTTTCCGAGAGTTCGAACTGCCTGAAGAAGCTGGTCGGCTCGTATTCCTTGACCAGAAGTCCCTCGCGCTGGGAGATCGGCGCCTTGCCCTCGATCGTCAGGATGCCGTCCTCGACCTGGACCTTGAGGCCCTCTTTCGTGACTCCGGGCAGATCGGCCATGACCGTCAGGCCATCATTGGTTTCGTAGATATCGACGAGCGGCGTGGCGAAATACTCGCGGTTGCGGGTCACTTCGCGCTGAATGACCGGTGTTTCCTTCTTGATTTCGGGAACAGTCTTCTCAGCCATACTATTTCCTCCTGTATTCATCTTCATGCGTCGGTTCCGATGCCGGCGACGCGTCAGCTGTGCTTGATTTCGATCAGGTGCGGGCGGGCGGCGGCGGCCTTCGGCAGGGTCAGCGACAGGATGCCGTTCTTGTATTCGGCCGAAACCTTGTCGGCATCGATGTCGACGGGAAGCTCGACGGTGCGGACGAACTTGCCGGCGGCGCGCTCGCAGCGGTGATACGCTTCGTCCGGGATGGTCGACTTGGTCTTCTGCCCGCTGATGGTGAGCGAGTTCTTCACGACGCTGACCTTGAGGCTTTCGGGGTCGACCCCGGGGGCGATGGCTTCGACGAACACGTTGTTTTCATCGCTGCCGATATTCATCAGCGGGAAGTGCCTGGCCGACAGCCCCGGCAGAAACGCGAGTTTCGGGAAGCGGCCGGAACCGAATTCGCGCGTCAGCTCGCCGAGCTGGCTCTGCAGGTCTTCCATTTCCTTGAAAAAGCTCCAGAGATTCATATTTCATACCTCCTCGTCGTTCTTCGAAGTGGTTTTTCAACCTCGACACCCGATAAAGCAATGCGCGTGCCAGGGAAACAAATCTCGCTTTCCAAGCGGCATGACACGGGTTTTGCGTCGTTTGCGGCAAACGTCTGCGACGTCGCCGCGACGTCGCTCGCTTCATGCGGGAACGGGCTACTCGAGGAGAAGCTCCGGAGAGCGGGCCGCCCTGGAAATACCGGTGCATGGCGTGGCCTCAAGGCTGAAGATGGTCCGGTACGTGCAGCGGGCGGGCGCTTCGGGGTCACGCATGAGGATCAGACCAAAATCCTCCCACCTCCCCGTCTTGTGATACGCATCGAAGATCGTGCGAATGATATCGGTGACGTCGATCTCGACCTCGGCCGCTCCCGTGCGGGGTAGCTTCCCCCAGGCGCGTGGCTGGGAAAAATAATCCCCTCCCGCCGTCGCCCACGGAAGTTCGGTCGTCGCCCGGAACCAGGTGCAGCCCCGTTCGTTCCGGAAATTCATCCCCGGGAAGCCCGCCCCCTCCTCGAACGGGCGAGCGAGGGCGTAGACGACGAGCGGAACATCCTCGCGGGCGTCGCCATCCGGCGTGACGCGCACCACGAGCGTGGCGCGGGCCGGAGTCCAGGAGGCCGGATCGATGCCGGCCTCGCCGCAGGCTTCCGGGATGTCGAAGCGAACGAGATACCGCAGTCCCGTCGCTGAATACCAGGAGCCCAGGGGCCCGGACGACGGTCCGCCGGCATTCGACGCCGCGCGCGCCGCTGGATGTGCGTCGTTCGGACCGCGAATGAATGCGTCGCGTCCTCGCCGGACGACGACGCTCGCCCGCCGCGAACGCGGCGGTGCGGACGGCCACGTGACCGCCCGCAGGCACGACGGGCACACCGTCGCCCGGTCGGAAATCGAAACATTGCAGAACCCGCACGGTCTCGCATCGGAGGCTGGCAGATATAATAATGTTAAATATATGAATAAGATTGCACATGAAGCCGCCGAGGCCGGGGAGAGACGGGGTCTCTCGGCAACGTCGGGGCGGACGATCGTTCGCATGGTGCCGGGTTCGCTGCTTCCGTGCGGGGCGGGACGGTTCCCGCGCATCGACGGTGCCGTCAGACGCTTCCCTGGAGCTGTTTCGCCTCGATCTGGATCTTCTCGATCATCTTGGCCGAATACGTGCCGTGCTGGCTGCGCGGGTCAACCGCGTTCGCGATGGCCTGGAACGTCGCCAACGCTTCCTTGTAGGCGCGGCGCCGGTAATAGACCATGCCAAGGTTCAGGCGGAGCGTTATGTCGCGCGGCTCGACCTGGACGGCGGCCACGTAGGCCTTGGTGGCGTCGATCAGCTTGCCGGTCTTGTAATACAGGTTTCCGAGCGCCGAGTAGACGTAGGCCGCCTTCGGGTTGATCTTGAGCGCGGATTTGAGTTCGCGTTCGGCGTCGGCCATCGCGCCGAGCCGCATCTGCCGCATGCCTTCCTGGAAATGACTCTGGAACGCCTCCTGTTTGCGCCTCGTCGTGTTCAGCAGGTCTTCCATCCTGCGGAACTCCTCGGGGGGCATGATGGCCTTGAGCGCCGTCAGAGCCTCGCGGCTGATCAGCGGGTCGTTGTCCTTGAGCGCTTCGAGAAGCGGGGCCTGGGCGGCGGGGGGGCGCAGCTGGCCGAGGGCCTTGATCGCGGCGCGCCGCTCCTCCCAGGGATGGATCGGCTTGAGGAGCTCGACGAGCTCGGGCACGATCGCCGGCTGGCCGAGCAGGGCGAACGCGTCGATATAGGCGACGCGAGCCTCGACGTCGATTTCCCGCTCGAATCGCTCGCGAAGGGCTTTGTAGCTGTCCGCATACCGGATCTCGCCGATGGCCCGCACGACCGGGATCTTCAGGTCGAGCGCCTCCTCGTCGAGCATCCGGAGCAGGTCGGGAATGGCCCGGCGGGCCTTCATGCGACCGAGGGTCTGGACGGCGTGAGCTTTGACGGTCCACGACTCGCGCTGGAGCGCGGACATGAGGCCGGGCACGGCGCGGTCGTCGCCGATGCGGCCAAGGGCCTTGCAGGCCGCCATCGACAGGTCCTCGTCGTCGTCCTCGAGCGCGTCGAGCAGAGCGTCGACCGACTCCGGCGCCGAAAGCGTCCCGAGCGTCTCGGCTGCGGCGATGCGAGCCGGCCAGTGTTCGTCCTTCAGATGCGCGGCGACGGTCTCGGCATCTTCCTGGCGGCCGATCTGGCCGAGGGCCAGGATCGCCTGGCGCCGGACCTCGTTCGCCTTGCTCTCGAGCAGCTGAATAACGGGCTTGCGGGCCTGTGTGGGGAATCCCTCAAGCACGCGCCGGATCCAGTAGCTGAAATGCTCGTCGTATTTGCCCAGCGCCTGGCAAAGGCGCGGGACGACGAGCTCGGCGGGCATCTGGCGCAGGGTCTGGACGACGCTTTCCAGCAACCGCCGCTTGTCGCTCTTGAACAGGGCCAGCAGGTCGTCCAGAATGCTCGTGCCGTAGTTGGCAAGGGCTTTCTGGGCCGAGTTGCGGATCGCCTCGGAAGGATCTTCGAGCGCACGGAACAGAAGAGGGAGCGATATATTCGACCCTATTTTTCCAAGCGCCTGCAGCACCCAGTATCGGACCTCGGAGTCGCCTTCCGAGGCCAGGTTCGTCAGTTCGACCAGCGCTTCGCTTCCGAACGTGCTCAGCACCTCGGAGGCGGTTTTCCGGATCGTCCAGGACCGATCGCGAAGCAGTTTCACGATCTCCGGGAAGATGCCCGCCGGCCTGATGTCTCCAAGCGCCCGAAGCGCCCAGTACCGCACGTCCTCCTCGACCGAGCCGAGGGCGCTGAGCAGAGCCGGGACGGCCGGCATGCCGCAGGCGACGGCGGACTTGCACGCTTCGCGGCGAACGACCCAGGAAGGGTCGAGGAACCGTTCGATGAGCAGCGGAACGGTGTCGGGCTGGGGGAACCCGCCCAGCGCCTGGACGGCAGCCATGCGGATTTCCGAATCCTGGTCGGTGAGGAACTTCCGGATCTCGGGCAAGGCCGACTCCTCGCGCATCTGGCCGAGGATCTTGACGGCCCAGAATCGCCGTTCCTTGTCCTGGCTCTCAAGCGCGGCCGTGAGGGGCGAGATCGCCTCGCTGCCCATCTCGGCGAGGGCGCGCGCCGCGAGCGATCGTCCCATCCAGTATTCGCTGGAGAGCGATTCCATAAGAAACGGTATGGAATGGGTGCCGAAATCCTTCAGCGTCTCGTAGATCAGGTCGCGTACCTGCTCGGACGGCTGGGACAAGGCTTCGAACAGCTTCCCGACGACGCTCGGATCGCCGATCTCGCGCAGGGCGCGCAGGACGGCCATCCGCACGCCCGTTTCCGGGTCGGAGAGTTTGGCGACGAGGTCTTTCGTGAAGCTCCGGTCGCGTAGGCGGCCGAGGCAGATGGCGGACCAGAACCGGATGTTCGGGTCGGGATCGTCGAGCGATGCCTTGAGCGCATCGGTGGCGGCGCGGCCCATACGGCTGACGGCCATCGCCGACCGCGAGCGGATCTTCCAGTTCTTGTCGCCGAACTGGCGGATCAGGACCGCGAGGGCGGACCGGGGGCTGCGGGCGAGGCATTTCGCCGCCATCACGGCGACGCTGTCCTTGAGGTCGCGCATCAGGTCGAGCAGGCACCGGACGGCCTCCTCGTTGTCGCGGCCCGTCAGGGCGTAGGCGACCCGGAGCCGCACGTCGGCCGACCGGTCGCGCGAGAGCGGAATCATCAGCTCGACGAGGTTCGCCGGCCCGATCGCGGCAATCGCCTCGATGGCGGCGCATCGCACCTCTTTCGAGCGGTCCGCCAGCATGTCCTTCAGCGGATCGACGGCCAGGGGCGTTTTCAGCTTGCCCAGCGACTTCACGGCTTTGAGCCGCTTGGTGATGAGGGTGGACTTGAGGTCGGTGACAAGGTCCTCAAGTTCGCGCTGTATCTGACAATCGCCTTTGAGCGTGCGTGTTTCGGCCATAGATGTTCCTCTGCGAAGAATCTCGATCCCGCCGAAGTATACCACGAGCGAAGAAGTTTGAAGGTTGAAGGTTGAAGAGGGACGTTTGAAGGCGGGAAGGGCTTACAGACTCAGCGCGGCGGCGGCGGATTCGAAGGGAATGCGGCCGGCGTAGTCGTCCTCGCTGTCGTAGATGATGAAATCGGTGGCGCCGAACCGGTTGCGGGCGGCCGCTAACGATGCGCGGGCCTCGTCGGCGCGACCGAGGGTCATCAGGGCGCGGACCTCGTAGAGGGCCACGTGGGGGGCCATGATGCCTTCCGGGAAGACGCGGCGATACTCCGCGGTCCAGCGGAGCGCCGCCGCCGGGTCGTTCAGCTTGTCGAGGGAAAGGCGCACGAGGTTCGCGAGCGCGTCGTCGGCCCAGACGTTGTCGGTGCCGTATTCGCGAAGGTAGGCCTCGTAGGAGCGCGCGGCGTCGGCGAACCGGCCCAGGCGGCGCTCTTCGACCCATGCGATGTAGTATTTAACCGAGTCGGCGTACCGGTAGTGCGGATACTTCCGGATGAGCTGCTCGAAGGCGGCCAGCGCGGCTTCCGGCTTCTGCAGCGTCCTCAGCTGGGCCATGCCGCGGTAGTACAGAATCAGTTCGGGCCGGAAAAACGTGATCCAGACGAAGGCGCCGATCGTGCCGGCGAAGACGATCAGCGTTCCCCACCGGTTCCAGTGCCTCGCCCGCTCGCGGTCGGCCTCGATCGCCCGCTGTCGTTCGCGCCGCTCGGCCATGACATCGATCGGCGGCAGCCCGCCCTCGGCGGAGAGCTTCGTGACGAAATCGGCCCACCCGATCGACCAGCGCAGGTACCGCCAGGCCTCGACGAGCGTCCAGGAGAGGATGACGAGGAAAAAGGAGAGGAACGGCCCGTTGAACGCCCCGGTGACCGTCTTCGCGTTCAGCCTCAGCAGCGCCGTCCAGCACCCCCGCCCCGCCAGCTCCGGCACCGCCCGCAGCAGCACCCACGACAGCAGCCACGTCATGGCGAGTGTCGCAAGCGGATACATCCACAGCACGACCGTCGGCATCATCATGCCGCACCGCCCGAGCACCCCGTCGACGAGCCTCCGCGCGGCCAGGGAAATCACCGTCAGCGCGACGCCCAGTCCCACGATCAGCAGAATCCCCCGCTCGAGCGTGAGGTAAAAGAGCTGCCCGAGCAGCGTTTCTATCGCAATAAACATAATACCAAGCACGATAAAAAACAGGTGCCCCGGCAGCCTGAACTGCGTCTTCGCAAATTCTTCCGACTCGCTCACGTTCATGCCGTCCATGATATCAAAAAAAACAAATTCGCCATTTGCACATCGGAAGTGAATCATTCCAAATACCCCGAGATCATTCATGACACAGGCACCCAGATACGAAGCGACAATACCGGGAAGGTCTGTTCGGTTATACAGGCATATTGGCTGCCGTAGTCCAGTTTTCAAACCACCCTTACCTTCCCATGCGGAAAGGGCGGCGTTGGCATCTCGACGCTCTTCTGAGTTCCGGGGACGTGATCCTACATCCGGGTTCGATATCACGTCCCCGAAATTCCGGAAGGGAATCTCAGTTTTCGTGCAGAAAATGCCGATAGGGCTGATGGGTTATCTCGGACAAAGGAAAAAACCGGGCTCCGCACATGAGGCAAACGCAAGCACGAACGAGGTTCTCGGCCCTGGCTCTGATCGGGGCGCTTCTGCTTTTCTGCCTGATTCCGGCATCGGCCGGAGCGCAGAGCGCGGCGTTCCAGGATCTTCCGAAGGACCACTGGGCCTACAAGGACATCGATTTCCTGATCAAGTCCGGCTACATGGAAGGGTATCCCGACGGCACGTTCAAGGGCCGCAAGGTGATCACCCGCTACGACATGGCCCTCGTTCTCGCGCGCGTGCTGCGCCAGATCGACGGGAAGAAGGCGAGCGAGAGCGAGGCGACCGAAACCGAGCGGGCGGCCCTTTCCCGGCTCACGAAAGAGTTCCGTGACGAGCTGGGCCTTCTCGGCGTGCGCGTCGACGGGCTCGAGCGCCGGATGGCGGACGCAGAGTCGAAGATGTCACAGCTCGAAAGCGCGCTTCCGAAGGTGAAGGTGTCAGGCTTCTACCGGGCTCTCGGCCAGTATGTCATGGATCCGGGAACGGTGTATCGCGATGAGTGGGGCGATCCGATCGAAAAAGAGGATATGTATTCGAAACCGGGGCTGGTCACGTTCTACCAGACGATGTACCTCCGGTTCACGGGAAAACCGCTTGGGGACAAGATCGAGACGTTCTACGAGCTGTACGGCTACGTCAGCGGCAAGTCCTGGAACAAGCTCGTGTATAACGATTTCGGCAAGAGCAGCGGCTCGAACCCCTTCGATGCCATCGACGATTATGTCACGAAGGTGCAGAACGACCGGTATGCCCAGACCAACAAGGTGCACTTCATCAGCAACGCCAAATCGATGAAGGTGCGCGTGTTCGCGGGTGAATCGATCACCGGCATCGACGATCCGCTGAACACCCTCACCGAAGATACCGACATCACCGAGCCATACGAAGGCGTCGAACTGTCGGGCACCGACAGGGGGCTCAACTATCAGGCCTCGATGCTGAAGCGCGACAACAAATACAGCTATACCGACGAGAAGGAAATTCTCAGCGGCCGCCTCGTCTGGAAGCTGCCGAACAAGTTCAGCCCCGACTCGTTCAGCGTCGGCACCACCTACGCCGAAAAAATCGCCGACTATAAAACTCCCGGCAACTCGAATACCGTCCGGGGCGCGGACATCAACTATTCCACCGAGCGCGTCGGCAAGATCCAGGCGACGGCGGAGTTCCTGACCTCGACGGACTACCACGAGGACACCAGCGACAACAAGAAGAAGAAAAGCCTCGGCGACGAGGCCACGAAGATGGACATCAGCGTGCAGAACGGCGGCTTCACCGGCACCGTCAAGCATTACGACTTCGGCAAGGAGTTCCGGGCCCGCCTCGCCCCGATCTGGGCCTACGACATCGGCGACGAAGACGACGACAGCGATTATCCCGACGACCCGATCTTCAAGGACAACTACGGCCACGAAGGGTTCTATGGCGAAAAGCTGACGCGGTTCTCGAGCAACTACGATTTCGGGAACAAGCTCCTGAGCATCGCGAAAAACCTCTCGATGGAAGCGACCTACCTGACGAAGACCTGGGAAGTCGATCCCTTTGCGCCCCAGAAGACCGACGGCTACTCCGGCCGCAAGTTCACCTACCAGGTGCTCTCCGACTTCACCGACAACACCACCCTCAAATACGATTACGAGCAGAAGCTCGACGCCCTGCCCGACGAGTCCGGCACGATCAAGAACACGATCGAGCTCGACCTCAAGCTCAACGAGTCGGTCAGCAGCAAGGGCAAGGTCTACGTCTCGACCGACCACGACGACAAGGAAGAGGTCGGCGGCACCACCTACAAGCGCAACGACCGCACGGGCTACTTCGAGCTCAACTCGAACATCAATCCGCGCGTCTTCGCCAAGGGAAGCGTCGAACACCAGGTTCGGTGGGCGAACACCCCCACCAAGGAGAACACCCGCATCGACTACATCGGGGAAACGACGTACAATCTGACACCCACGACCAGCCTGACGGGCGGCGTGCAGCACGTCGATTACGAACACTCGGGCGATTCGACCAAATCGAGCCTGGCGAACGCGATTCTCGCCGAGCTGAAGAAAAACTTCACCGACAAATTCCGCGGCCGCGCCTTCTACACACGCGGCGTCATCGACTACAAGAACGGTCTCAAGGACTCCCTCGACCGCGAGAACATCTACGGCGAGCTGATCTACGATATCAGCAAGGACGCCAGCGTGAAACTGAAATTCGGATATGACTACCCCGACAAGTGGCGCTGGGACGTTACCAGCACCGATAACGGCCGCGACTGGGAGTCGATCGAAACCCAGAAAATGCTGTCCTTCGAAGCCAAGGCGAACTTCTGAGAAACGAACGATGAAACGACGAGCACGTGCACTTCTGTTTTTCCTGCTCCTGGCGGCGGCGATGCTTTCGACCGGCTGCATCCAGGAGGCGCTGGTCATTCCCGTCGCGACGGTGAAAGGCAAGGTGGTCGTGCCGGCCGGCCAGACGCCCCTCGGCATCCGGGTCACGGTTGCCGGGAACCCCAACGTGAAATCCTACGTGAACGAGAAGGGCGAGTATAAACTCGAGTTCACCCGGGCGGGCCGGTATCTGCTCGTGGCCCGCGGAGCGAATTTCGACGTCGATTTCATCTGGGTGGACGCCATCCTCGAGGAAACCGTGACGGCATCAGACATCAGCCTGTCGGAAAAGATCACCGGCGAGGCGAAGTGGATCGCCACGACCGTCGATTTCCCGGGCGCGACGAATTTCAAGATCAAGAGCATCAACCCGAAATGGGCGACCGACACCGTCGCGATGACCGACGACGGTTCGGGCGGCGACAAGTATGCCGGAGACGGCATCTACACGCTGCGTCTGCGGAATCTGCCGACGGGGTCACAGTTGTATACGCTGCTCTATACGGGGAAGGCCCCCGAGGATTCCGATGATGAAGACAAGGACGAGATCAAGGAGCGCGACGCGAAGAAGGACCCGCACCACGAAAACGAGCGCATCGGCAACTCCGAGATCATCGTTCCGGAACCGGCGATGAAGCTCGCCCGCGGCTACGTTTCCTCGTCGCTGACCGGCGTGAACTACTCCGAAGTCGTCCTGGGCACCAAGATGGGCGCCCGGAAGATGAATGTAAATAGTGATGGATATTTTTCGATCCCGATGGAAGGCAACGGCCGCGAGTATCTCGCGTTCCGCAGCCCGAGCTTCCATATCAGGGTCATCCCGGTCGACCTGAGCACGACGCCGATCTACGAGGTACCGACCGTCACTCTGTCGGCCAAGGCGGCCGGCGAGGCGACGTTCATGCTGATCAAGTCCGACTTCCAGACGGTCACGAATCCGACCGTCGTCGCCGACTTCACCAACTGGCAGCCGCAGTCGCTCTACGACGACGGCACCCACGGCGACGCGACGGCCGGCGACGGCGTCTACACGCTCGTAAAGACGGGCGTCGCCCCGGGGTATCACAAGTATGCGTTCAACGTCACCGCGACGTCGCAGGTCCGCGATCCCTACGAGGAGTCGGGCGACTCCCAGTATTCGATCCTGCTGGTGAAGTGAGATGATGCGCCGTTTCCTGCTCACGGCCCTGTTCGCGGTTGCGGTCGGCATCGCACCAGGTGGGGCCGCGGCGTCACAGCCGCCGGTGAACTACTACGGGGAGAGTTCGCCCCTGATCGACGTACGCGACCCGGTCGCCGACGACCGCGGGCCCGGGTATTACACGTATCCCCTCGACAAGAGTATCCGGCGCGGAACGTTCGACCTGAAACGATTCACCGTTTACGAAGAGGGCGACGTGGTCGTCTTTTCGATTCAGATGCGCGAATACATCAAGACCGCGCTCCAATCCGGCCGTCGCGGGGACGGCGAGGAACAGGGGTTCGTCGTGAACTCTTTCGACATCTACATCGACACCGACCGCAAGCGCGGTTCGGGTTGGAACAAGGCGCTTCCGGGACGCGACCTGCTGTTCTCCGACGGAATGGGGTGGGAAAAGGTGGTGCTCGTCACCCCTCTCTCGCAGTTCTATGCATATAATATCATTAAGGATAAAACAGACGAGATCGGGTTTCAGGATATGGTGCCCGATATCATCCTGCCCGACTACGTGCAGGTGCAGCGCGACCGGATCATCGTCAGAATCAGCAAGGAACTGCTCGGCGCAAAACCGGGGCCCGACTGGGGCTTCCAGTGTCTCGCCATGGGGTTCTCGCGGGTCGTTTCTCCGAACCGTCTCCTGAACATGGACGTGAAGGCGTTCGCGACGCCGAAGGATTTCGGCGGCGGCTGGGACACCTACGGCGATCCGCCCGTAATCGACATGATCGTGCCGGGGGATTCCGAGGATGCCGATCGCAGGCAATACGAACTTCTCAAGGCCTACCGATCCGAGCCCTACCGTGGCGAGATCGAGTATGCGATGATTCCCTTCGTCTACGGACGGGAAAAACCGGCGACCGCCACCGGGACAACCGGAAAGGGGCCCGCGATTCTGGCCGAACCGCCGGCCGTCAGGCCCCCGACCCCGCAGACGCAGCCTCCCGCGCTGATCCTGCCAGACGACGTTTCCGCGCCCGTGAAAAAGCCCGTTGTCGCGCCGCCGAAGCCGGCGAAGAACGGCCCTGCCGATGGCTCGACGTCGACGGACGGCTTCCTGCCGATCCGCAAGGCTGCGCCGGCCACGGGAACCGCGAAGACCGGAACGACCGCCCCGACCGGCGGCTCGTTCCAGCCGCTGAAGAAGACGTCCGACATGCCGACCGGCTTCATGCCGATCCGCAAGGCCCCGCCCGCGACCGGCGATTGAGCCGGCCGGCGGCCGCCCGGCGTTCTGCCCGCGCCCGCCAGGATCACGCGCGAATCATCGCCCCCCAAGGCCGCATCCCGCAGAGCCATAGAGACCTTTCCGCCGCGAAACAACAAAATCACTCGGGATAGGGCGCCGATCTCGTGATGAAAAACAGATAGACCCTCATTTTTTTTCACGAATGTGACGAAGAAAGAGACGAGGTGTCATGTATCAAGAGGCGTTTCCGCACCCGACCTGCCTGAGGAGGTAGCTCATGAAACAACACGCAACCATCCGCCTGACGGCGATGATCCTCTGTATGATGCTGCTCTGCGCCTTCGCGGCTCCCGCTTCGGCGCAGTCCGCGCGCGCACGCGGCATGGGCGGAGCTTTCCTCGGCGTGTCCGACGACGAATCGGCGGCCTACTACAACCCCGCCGGCCTGTCGCAGATCCAGGGCCGCGAGGCATCGTTCCAGATGAAGGTGAACGAACGCGACGACTTCAACTGGACGTCGGTCGCCTTCACCGGCCACATCTACGAGGACGACGAGAAGGACACCTTCTCCATCACGGATTATCTCGAACACAACGTCCTCGAAGAACCGGTCGCCCGCCGTCCGAAATACAGCTACGGCGTGGCCTATTCGCAGGACAACCGCGACGTGGGCTTTGGCCAGCGTGTCGGCGGCGAGTTTCTCGGCGTCAAGCGCGAGGTCGAGGACCTGCAGATCGGCTTCGGAACGCGTTTCCCGATCGCCCGGCGGATGCTGGCCCGCGAGCAGCTGTACGGCGGCATCAAGCTTCGCGCGACGGCGGCGGACCGCTGGATCAAGACGCTCGGCACGCATGCCAAGCGCGATACCCAGTCGATGGGGCTCGGCTTCATGTATCACTACAACGACCGCATCACGGGCGGTCTCACGGTCGACAACCTCGTCCAGCGCGTCGACGGCGTGGGCAACAATCGCGACGGCGTGAGTCTCAACCTCGGCGGCTCTCTGACGCTCACCAAGGGAACGATCGTTTCGGCCGACGCCACGAACATCACGAACTCCGATCGCACGAACGAACAGCAGTACCGGGTCGGCGTCGAAAAGAAGTTCATCGAGAACGACCTGACCATGCGCGTCGGCTCGTGGAACGGCACCCTGACCGTGGGATTCGGCATGCACGTGCTGCCCAACGTTCGTCTCGACTACGCGTATTACGCCGGCGACGTCGTCCAGGAGCATTATGTGGGCGGCCACATGACCTTCGACTGACGGAAGGGGCGGCATGACGCGATATATATCTAAGCGCATACTACGCTGCGCCGGCATCCTGCTGGCGCTTTGTTTTCTCTGGAGCGCCGGGGCGGAAGCGCTCGATCTGCCTGCCGTGTCGACGATGACGGTGGATTTCGGCCGCCAGGCCGTGACGGCATGGGGTATCGCCGGACAACCCTGGGAACCGACGACGTCCCAGGAGGAGGAAAAGGCGCGCGCCTGGATGGATGCGATGCACCATGCCTACGCGGCGGTCCTCGACGTTCCTCTGATGGAGGGGTTGACCGTCAGGTCCGCCATCGCCGGAAACGCGGCTCTCAAGGAACGGCTGGGTCAGGTGCTCCTCGAAACCGACCCGGTGTTCTACGACCCAGACATGACCGGCCTCGTCAGATGCCGTATGGAGTTGCCCTTCGCGGGCAAGATGAGCCTGCGGACGGCCTTGTATCTGGCGGCGCTGCGGCCGCGACCGCAGGAACCGAAAGCGTTTCTGGCTTCGTGGACCTCGATCGCATCGGCAACCGAGCTGGCGGCGGATACGGCATCGGCTACCGGCGAGGCGCTCAGGCGCGTCATCATCGATCTGCGTCGCACGGCGTTCGAGCCGTCGCTCTTCCCTCGCTTTTTCTCCGAAACCGGCGAACTGCTGTTTCAGGAAGGGCTGGTTCCCGGCCCCGACCGGTTCAGCCGGCCGGTCGTCAGATTCACGGAAAACATCGAGGAGGCGGCGCAGGGCCTCGGCGAAGGGCAGGTGGCGTATATCGAAGCACTTCTCGCCCCGACGGCGCGCCGGGACGTCCGAGTGCTTCAGCAGGAAGCCGGCCTGTTCCTGGCGTTCAGCCGGATGCTCGCAGAAGAACCGCTCGGCGGGCGCGACATCATGATCGTTCACGGAAACCGCCCAGCCCCGTCCGGCCTGCTTCCAAAGGCCGGAAAGAAAGAAAAGGGCGGCGACAAGTCTGCGACGGGAAAACGCGGCAGAACCCCGAAAGCCCCGTAAGGGCAGTTTCGCTCCCGTTCGTGCCGCGCCTGTCGAAGCACGAGTGTCTTTCGCCTTTCGACAAATTCGGGGCTGACGAACGGCGTTCATTCTGCGGAATTCGACAGCTTGCCTTGGCATTGCGGGACAGATTTCCCGGGGTGGCGGCGCGGCACGATTCCTGATATCCTTGGGGCCGCCGGACGTGGTTCGCACGTGCCGGGTCCGGGCAGCTTGCGCGCAGCCCGAGCACAGCCCCTCTACTCTGCGGAGGTCTGCAGCATGCCTCAATCTGTTTCAAAGATTCTGATCGTTCTGCTGGTGTTTGTCGCATCGCTGATGCCCGGCATGGCGGCCGAAACGGCGGCGACGGTCGAAACGCGCAGCATCGAACGGCTCGAACGCTACGTGTACGGCGAAGTCCAGGCCGGCGACGCCGCAACTCGCCTCGGCAAGCTCGAAACCGATCTGCTCGGCCGTCGCATGGGCCGCTCGGCCGCTCACCGGGCGGCGAACCTGGTCTCCCTGGTGTTCAAGGGCTCGGAAGGCACGCCCTCGCTCGACATGAAGCTCAACTTCCTCGAGTGGAAGGTGTTTCAGGAGACGCGCGGCGGCAAGCTCGCCGAGCGGATCAAGGCGCTCGATACGTCGATCGCGGGGCGGACGTCATCCGAACCCCTTGCGTTCCGCGTGGAACAACTCATGCAGATGACGCTCGACAGCGGCATCATCTCGCTGCACCCGGTGAAAATCCCCGCCGGAACGGTGTTTCGCGTCAAGCTCACCGCCCCCATCTCGAGCGCGACCGTGAAGGAAGGCGACCCGGTATCGCTGGCCCTCGCCGGAGACCTGGTTATCGACCGCTCCGTCCTGGTCGTCAGCCGCGGCGCCCCCGTCGTCGGCGAAGTCGAGAAAGTGCGGCGCGGAGGCCGGTTCGGCCGTTCGGGCTTCATCAAACTGCTGGTGAATGACATTCCCGGCATCGACTCGACGGGAATTCCGGTGAAGATCACCGGTTTCGCCCGCAGCGAACTCGACCGGAAGAAACTGGGCATGGCTGCCGGCGCGTCGGTGCTCGGGTATCTCGCGATGGGGCCGGTCGGCCTCGTCGGGGGCGCTTTCGTGAAGGGTCAGGATGCGGTTCTTCCCGCCGGAACCGAACTCGAAATCGAGACGGTTTCCACGACCCAGGTAACGGGCATCGTCGTCACGAACTCGAACTGACCCCCGAAGAAACGTTCGAGCGAGCGTCGCCGCCGGAATTCGACCGGCGGCGATGCGCGTTTTCAGCGGTCGGATACGAATTCCCTTGACATAACTTTAATATTGAATATTTTGATATTAAAGGAGTTTCGCGATGGGTACGCACTACAGGGGAACGCGTGAAGAGACGCGGGCGCTCGACGCTTTCATCAAACTGTTGCGGGCGGCCGACGCGGTGTCGAGGCGCACGCGGGAGGTCATATCGACGGCCGGGCTGACGGAAAGCCGATTCGGCGTTCTCGAAGCGCTGTATCATCTCGGTCCCCTGAGTCCCGGCGAGCTCGGGCGCAAGATCCTCAAGACCGCCGGCAACCTGACGCTCGTCATCGACAATCTCGAGCGCGACGGCCTGGTCGAGCGCCGATCCGGCCTGAATGACCGGCGCGTGAAGAGGGTCGCCCTGACCCGGCAGGGGCGCGATCTGATCGAGCGGCTGCTGCCGCCCCATGCGGAACTGATTGTCTCCGAAATGTCCGTGCTGACGGCCGAAGAGCAAATCGAGCTCGCCCGCCTGTGCAAAAAGCTCGGCCTGAAACAAGATACACATTGAAACAGAATCACCAGACAGGAGGATAACCATGAAAACCCTGCTTCACATCATCGCCAGCCCGCGCGGCGAGGCTTCGTTCTCCCAGCGCGTCGGAACCGCCGTCGTCGAGCAGTTTCGCCGGCAGCATCCCGACGGCAAGGTCGATACGCTGGATCTGTTCGCCGAGGAACTTCCGCGCCTCACGTTGAATACCGTGAACAATAAATATCGCCTGCTCAGCGGAAAGGAACTCGACGAAGAGACCCGGCCCGCCTGGAAACCGGTAGAGGCCCATATCGAGCGGTTCAAGGCAGCCGACGTGGTCGTCATCGACAGCCCGATGTGGAACTTCGGGATCCCCTACGTTCTCAAGCATTACTTCGATGTCATCCTCCAGCCCCGCTACCTGTTCAGATACACGGCGAACGGCGTGGAAGGTTTGGCCGGCGACAAGCGCGTCGTCGTCGTCACGGCACGCGGCGGAGATTACGGCCCCGGAAGCGGCGGCGAAGCGATGGATCTCGTCGTGCCGACCCTGAAGACGATGCTGGGCTTCATCGGCCTGAAAGATCCGACCTTCATCAACATCCAGCCGACGCTGGCCGGCGGCCCCGAAGCCGCGCAGAAGCGTCTCGACGATGCGCTCGCCACGGCGGGACGTCTGACCTTCTGATCATCCGACGCTCGCGAGATCGATGAGAGACTGCATGCCCCCATGTGGGAGCCCTCCCAGTAGACCTTCCCGCAGTCCTCGCATCTGGCGAACAGGTCGTATCGTTCCGCGGCGCGCGGCGGAACGCGATCCAGGACAGCGTCTCGCGCAACGGCCTCCAGCAGACCGTTGCACAGCATGCAGCGCGTAAACGGGGCGAAATGGCTCCTCAGCGACAGCCGTCCAACGACTTCCCTGAGTTGTCGACGCGGCTGTCGCTCCCGTATCCACCGGCCGCCACGAACGGCGCCGTGCATGAGCAGCCTGATGTCGCACGTCAGGATGAACCTGCCCCGGGCCGCCGCCGTCTCGACGATCTCGTGATCCGAATAGTCATTTCTATACATTGCATCGAATCCCAGCAACCTCAGCCAGCGGGCCAGTTTGCCGAGATGCACGTCGAGAATGAATCCCCGCGCTGGATCGAACGGCGGCTTCAGCCCGCCCTGACGCCCCCTGTCGCCGTCGCGCTCGTCCGGGAAAACCTCGACGCGGTCGCCAGGTGCGAGGCGGCTTCCGAACGTCGCGTTCCTGCCGTTGATCGTGACGGCGTCGATTTCCGGATGCGGGACTCCCAGCCCCTCTATCACGTCCTTCACGGCGGGCGAGCCGGCGAGTTCGACGGACAGGTCGGAGCCGCGCTTCCCGGGCGGAAGGAAATCCTCCAGTTCCCCGAAGAAGCGCACGTCGACCACGGGAGCGTTTTTTGCGCCTTCCATACCCCTATGATAGCAGGTGTGTGATATTCTGGGCCCATGCACCCGATCCTCTTTCAATATGGCCCGATTCGTATCGGCTCGTACGGCGTTCTTCTCGCGCTGGCGTTTCTCGCGGCGATCTTCTTCACGAATCGCGAATTCCGCAAAAACGGCGCGGATCCGGCTCTGGCGTGGGACATCTACCTGCTGGCGATCGTCGGCGGCCTCGTGGGATCGCGGATCCTGTATATCATCGAACTCCCCGAGCAGTTCTTGAGGGCGCCCCTCGCCACCCTGTTCGGCTCGACCGGTTTTTCTGTCATCGGAGGTTACGTCCTCGCGTTCGGCCTCTGCTGGTGGCGCGTGCATGCCGCCGGAGAACCGTTCTTCCGGACCGCCGACCTGACCGCGCCGGGAATGAGCGCCGGCTATGCCGTCGGGCGGCTGGGCTGTATCGCCGCAGGAGACGGCTGCTACGGGATTCCGACGTTTTCCGCCTGCGCCATGCATTTTCCGAACGGCCTCGTACCGACGCTCAGCGCGAAGAATCACCTGTTGACCTCGTATTTTCTGCGCCTGTTCCCCGGACACCCCGTGCCTGTCGATATCGGCGTCCACCCGACCCCCCTGTATGAATCTATATCGCACTTCATATTACTGGGAATTCTCTTGCTTCCCTTCTGGCGCGCCGGGTCCGGGCGACGACTGGCGTTCTTCTTCTGCTGGTTCGGCGTTTCCCGATTCCTCGTCGAGTTCATCAGGCTGAATCCGCCCTCCTGGCTCGGTCTGACCAGCGACCAGTGGTTGAGCATCGCCATCTTCGCCGTTGGCTCGGCCGTGTTCATCCGGGCCGCTTCCGGCGCTTCGCAGACGTCGGTGTCGCCCGGCTCCTCCGCGCCAGTCTCGTGAAGACGGGCATCGACGCGCGTCGCCGCCGACTCCTCCGCGAAGGAAGTCCCGGGCGAGGTCCCGTCGTCTACTGGATGTCGCGCGACCAGCGCGTGAAGGACAACTGGGCCCTGCTCGCCGCCCGGGAAGATGCGGCCTGGCGCGACTGCGGCCTGGCGGTCGTTTTCTGCCTCGCTCCGACGTTCCTCGGTGCGACCAGGCGTGCATACGATTTTCTGCTCCGTGGTCTGCGCGAGGTCGAGCGGGATCTCAGACGGCTCCAGATCCCGTTCCACCTGCTCGAGGGCGATCCGGTGGAAACCCTTCCGGCCTTTCTCCGCGACGCCGATGCTGCCGAGCTCGTCACCGATTTCGATCCCCTCAGGCCGAAACGCGAATGGCGCGTTCGAATATCCAAAGCTCTCTCTATTCCTTTCGTCGAGGTCGATGCGCACAATATCGTTCCCTGCCGGCAGGCGTCCGACAAACGCGAGTGGGCTGCGGCGACCCTCCGCCCGAAGATCATGCGGCTGCTTCCCGCCTTCCTGACGGATTTTCCGCCCCTCGAAGCCCTGCCCGGGAACGCCCCCCTGCCGGCCCCGGTCGACTGGGAGGCCGTGTCCGCACGTCTTTCCTGTGATGAATCCGTCGGTGTGGTCCACGGCATACTGCCCGGGGAATGCGGCGCCGAGACGGCCCTGAAGAATTTTCTGGCGCACCGTCTGCGCGGATACGCCGGCGCCCGCAACGATCCCAATCTCGACGGGCAGTCGAGGCTTTCCCCCTGGCTGCATTTCGGTCACCTCGCCCCCCAGCGGGCCGCCCTGGAGGTCTCCCGGGCGGCGGACGTCCCGGACGAAGACCGGGCGGCTTTTCTCGAACAGCTTGTGATACGGCGCGAACTGGCCGACAATTTCTGCCTGTACGAGCCGAACTACGATTCCTTCGAGGCGACCCCCGCCTGGGCGATGCGGACGCTCGGCGAGCACAGGGGCGATGTGCGCGATCGTCTCTACGAATACGAAATGTTCGACGGCGCCGCCACGCACGATCCGCTTTGGAACGCGGCTCAAACAGAGATGCGCGTCTCCGGCTCGATGCACGGCTACCTGAGGATGTACTGGTGCAAGAAGCTCCTCGAGTGGAGCGCAACCCCCGAGGAAGCCTGGAAAACGGCGGTCCGCCTGAATGACCGGTATGAGCTCGACGGCCGCGACCCCAACGGGTACACGGGCATCGCCTGGAGCATCGGCGGCGTCCATGATCGGCCATGGAAGTCGCGGCCCGTCTTCGGATCGGTCCGGTACATGAACGATCGCGGCTGCAGAGGAAAATTCGATGTCGATAGATATATATCTACATGGCTAGAAACAAATCCGGCTTCGCCCGGGAAAAAGGTCAGAAAAGGTCGGCGATGACCCTGTTCGCGAGGGCGATTCCCTGACGACTCAGGGAAACGACATTGCCCTTCCGGATGAGCGCACCCGCCTCGCACTGCCGGTCGATGGCGGTTTCAAACCCTCGAGGCAGTTTTCCGAAAGCTCGTGCAAGCGCCTCGAGATCGAGGCCGTCGCCGACGAGTCGCAGACGAAGCATGACCGTTTCGTGGAACCGATCTACCTCCGAGAGCGTTTCGACGGCGTCGGGAGCGCCGGAAAGCCACTGTTTCAACGGGGAAGGCTTCGTGCGCCGAACCCCCGCCCGCGTGCCGACGGCGGAGGGACCGGCGCCGACATACTCACCGCCGTTCCAATAGTTCATGTTGTGGCGGCATCGCCCGCCCGGGCGCGCGAAGTTCGAAATTTCGTACTGTTCGTAGCCTGCGGCCGCGAGTGCGTCGGCAACCTCGAACAATTCGCCGGGGCCGACGTCGGCCGGATCGGGAAACCCGCCTTCGTCGACGCGCGCGGCGAGCGGGGTGCCCTCCTCGACCGTCAGGAAATACGCGGAAACGTGTTCGAGGGGGAATTCGCGGACGAGATCGGCAAGCCCGGGAGCGAGAGACGGCCTGTCGGGCAGACCGAGGATCAGATCGACGCCGACGCGGCCGGTCAGCGACAGCGCCCGCGCAAGGGCTTCCCGGCCGGAAGAGAGAGTGCCCTGACGCCCGAGAAGCCGGAGTTCGTCATCCCGCAGACGCTGAAGTCCCATGCTCAGGCGGAGTCCCGGAATGTCGCGCAGGACGGCCGCGATTTCCCCCGACAGGGTCTCCGGGTTCGTCTCGACCGTCCATTCATCGACGGGGGCGCCGGCAATGGCCCGGGAAACGATTCGAATCAGCTTTTCGAAATGCCCGGGGCCGACGGATGTGGGATTTCCGCCGCCGATGAAGACCGTCCGCATGCGGGGCCTGATCCGTCCATCGATTTCGGTGCGAAGCTCGTCTTCGAGCCTGGCGAGGTAGGCCGTGACGAGATCGTGCGTCGGGAGGGTCGAGTAAAAGGCGCAGTAGCCGCATTTCGAAAGACAGAACGGCACATGGATATACAACCCGGGGCCGAACGTCGTCTCCTGGCCGCCGTCGATCATGGCGTGCGAGCCGACGGCGGAAACCGGCTACGGAGCGTCGAAACGAACGCTTCATCGGCTCGTTCGGAAACGTACCGAAGCGGCGACCAGCCCATGTCGCGGGTCTGCCGGAAAAAGAGGAATAATAAAATGATTGTAATTATTATATTAGGCCAAGCATTGACTTCCCATTGTCCGCTCCAGAGGAGAACCGATGCGCCGTCAAAGGGATACAGCCAGGGGATCGCCCAGGCTTCGCCGTCGGGACCCCGGGAGCCGACGACGTCGCCGATGACGTGAAGGATGAAAAGTCCCGCCGATGTCGCGGTGACGCGCAGCCGACGATCGCCGCAGGCTCCGAGAGCCGATGCCGTGAGGATGCCCGCGAGGACGTTGTGGCCGAGAATGTGATGGAATGCCGAGTAATACACGGCTTCGCCGCCGCGCACCATGTCGATCAGGGCGCCGGCTCCGTCCAGATCGGGGAGAAGTCCCGCCGAAGCGGCGAGAGCGGCGTCGCGTTTCGTCCCGCAGACGCGCTGGGCGATGCACCAGCTGAGAAGACCGTGCGTGACGATATTCATCGTCGTTCGAGATAGACCGACAGCACCGGGTCCGTTGCAAGCTCGAAGGGAGTGCAGCCCGATGCGTCGGGACGGCGGGGATCGGCGCCGCGTTCGACGAGAAGACGCGCCACTTCGGCGTATCCCTTTTCGGCGGCGATGTGCAGGGGCGTCCTGCCACGGCGATCCGCCGCGTTGACCCGCGCTCCGAACATGATGAGGAGGGCCGTCGCGGCGGCATCCCCGGACTCGGCGGCGAGATGCAGGGGCGTGATGCCATTCGTGATACTGCCGATGATCTGGGGCACGTTGGACACGAGCGGTTCGTCTTCGAGCGTCTGGCGGACGGCCGTCATGTCACGCCGGCTCAGGGCCTCGAAGAGACGCCCGGACTTGGCGAGCGTCGTTTCGGAAAAAACGATTCTGGATATATTGCTTGCGATACGAAGCGTCACCCGCTGTTTCGATTTCGGCTGTTTGACCTGGACCTCGTCGCCCGGCTGCAGAATCAGCACTTTCCCGGAAGGGATGCCGGGTCGCCCCCCGAGGCGGCGGATGGCTTCCGCCGCCGACGCGTGGCCGTAGGCCTGCGCGACGTCGAGCGGCGTCTGTTCGTATTCGTTTATACTATTCAATATATCCGCGGGCGAGGCGATGATGACGGGAATATCGGCGTTCCCGAGGGCCGCGCACAGGTGAAGCGCCGTTTCGCCGTCCCGGTTTTTCCGGGCCGGATCAGCGCCTGCGGCCATGAGCAGGCGACAGGCGTCGGCGTTTCCCGCGGCGACGGCGGCATGAAGGGGCGGTCGGCCGCCGGCCAGAGGCGCGTTCGCCAGCAGAGGGGCGCGATTCAGGACGTCGGCGATCCGGGCGGTGTCCGTCGATTTCAGCAGTTCCTCGAAATGAACAGGCGTGTCGAGCCCGCCGGCCTTTTTCAGGATCTCGGCGATATCGGACAAGCCCGCGGCGACAGCCATCGCGAGGGGCGTTTTCCCTTCGGAGTCGCCGGCATTCACGAGAGCTCCGCGGGAAATCAGCCAACCGGCCATGTCGACCGCCCCCCGGCGCGGTCCGTCGCGAGACGGCGCAGGCCGATCTGTCGGGACGGTCCAGTGAAGCGGGGTGCGCCCCCGCGCATCGCATGCGTTGATATCCGCCCCTCCACGGACCAACTCTTCCGCGGCGCGCGTCTGATCCCAGGCGGTTGCGAGATGCAGGGGCGTGACCCGGCTCACGGGACTGCCAAGCCGGGGATCGGCCCCGTGTTCGATGAGGATGCGAACGACGTCGGCGGCGCCCGTCATGGCCGCGATGTCGAGGGCAGACATGCCTTCGTTGCGGTGGTTTCTGCGATTCACGTCGGCGCCGCGCTCGAGCAGCAGGGAGACGATTTCGGCGTTTCCATCCCACGCGGCCAGATGAAGGGGCGTGATGTCCTGCGGATTCCTCGCGTTCACGTCCGCGCCGGCGTTCAGCAGCGCCCGGACGATGGAGATATTTCCCGACTGGGCGGCGAAATGCAGCGGCGTGGCCTGCTGGAGCATCGGCAGGCCTTCCGACCTTGGGCGAAGGGTGTCGCGGTCCTCGACGACGCGCGGGTGTCGGCCCAGGATATCGATGACGCGATCGAGATCGCCCCTGCGGACGGCTTCGTGGATGGCATCCGCGAACGAGGATGTGAGCAGGGGCGGGGCGAGCAGCAGGCAGACGGCGATCAGGGCCGAGCGCGACCGGCTCATCTGGTGGCGCGGCCTCTCACGGATTGGCGACGATGCCGACATTCGGAACGGCGGCGGAGGTTCCCTGCCGGTTCGTCCGCGACTCGCGCGGGTAAGCCGCGGAGATGACGACGGTGATCTTCGTCGGCGTATGGCCGGTGGTTTCGGCCTGGATATCGATCCATTCGACGTTCCGAACCAGGACTTCCCTGCGTTTCAGGGGGGCGTTGAAGGGATCGGCCGTCAATGCCATGGCGTAGTCGGGCGCGCTGGTCGAATACGTGGTTTCACGTTCTTCCCAGATGAGGTTGCCCTGGGTATTCAGGTCGGGCGAGCGTTCGAGTTTGAAGATGTTCCAGCCGAGCACGCCAGCCCTGTCTTCGGATGTGCTGAAGCCCTGCCGTTCGGGCAATGCCCGCGGCATGTACATCGAAACGCCGGAGTTGGCGCCGAGAATGGATGAGGCGGATTTCCGGCCGAGCCCCTGGACGATGTGAACGTAAAATTGCGCGGCGTTCGGCCCGATCAACGTCTGGTCGCGGCCGCCGGCGTCGTGCATTGCGGAAGGCAGGAGCGTCGTCGGGTATGAAGTCGCTTCGATGGCTTTCGTGATGACCATTTCAGCCTTGCGAAGGTCGGTGATGGTGTATTGAAGCCAGGCGGATTTTCCCGCGATCTTCTGGCCGCCGAAAAACAGCGAATACGCTCCGGCGAGGAACAACGACAGCACGACGGTCGTGACGAGCAGTTCGACCAGGGTGAACCCTCTGCGGCCCGGCATCATCGTCGGCTCACTTTGATGATTTTCTCCGTGCGGTGGTCGTGGGAAAGTCCCGTCTGCGGATCGAGAATCGAGGCTTCGACCACCATGCGAACGGCTTCCTGGTTGAAACGGCGCTGACCGGCGACGGAGATGACATTGAGGGCCACGACTTCGTAGGAAGCCCTGTAGGGAAAAAGGTTCGATGAGGAGATATCGAGCGTATACGGGTTGGCGACCATCGCGTCGTTCCAGTTAAGACTCCCCTGAATGCTCGGTTGATTCGTGATGTCGTGTCGAAACCGCCAGAGGTAGAGGTCCTGGTTGGGAACCGGGCCGTTCTCATCCCGCGGCCAGCCCGACGGGAACCAGGACGTGGGCCCCTGGCTCGTGTCGGCCGTATCGAGTGCGTCGAGTTTGTACCATTTCGTCGAGTTGTCGGTCGACAGCGTGCCGTCCGACAGGAAGCGCGGACCGGGGTTATACGGATTGGCGCGGCGGACGCAGGGGGCCGCAGGAGCATACTCGTTTCGCCGGATGAGAGGCAGGTTCGCTCGCTCGGCCGGGGTGATTTCCGAAAAATCGAACGCCGGATTCTTGCCGAGACTGTACATGCTCGCATCGTACAACTCCGTCGGAAACAGCCTGACTTTCAGTTCGGCGTGCTGGATGGCCCCCGCCGCCATATACTGTACCTGGAGTTCGCGGATCGATCGCGTCACTTGACTGCGATACTCTCGGCCGGAGCGCAGGAGCGACAGGGCCGAAACGAGAAGGACCGAAGCCAGGACCAGCACGATGAGCACCGCCATGCCGCGTCGCCGAATTCCGCCGTTCATCAGCACTCCCTTCAGTCCAGTTTTGCCTTGTACGTCACGACATGCAGTCGTTGCGGACGTCCCGCATTGCTGTCGGGACGCCTGTATTCGGATGATGCGAGGTTCCAGCGGATCTGGAGGACGAGGCGCTGCATCAGATAATACCTGCCCAACGAGTCGGGCTGGGCGAGACGCCGCTGATCGATGACGACCGGTTGGGTCGCCGGCCCCCACACATGTATAGCACCAGGTATATTATAATACCGATACGGAGAAACCACGCCGAGGGGGTTGGTCGGCCCCGATTTGCGATACATCGACGGCTGGCCGCCGGTCTCGGTCACCGCGGCGGCGGCGGCCATCGACGCCCATCCGGCCTGTTCTTCCGGGCGTGGGTTCGGGTAGAAGGAAAAGGTCAGCTCCGTTCCGAACTGCGTGTCTGCCGTCGTGTCCTCGATGGGGTCGGAGCGGAGGTAGATCGCGTAATGGATGCCCCTTCCGTCCGTTGCGATACCGTTGCACGTATACCCGCCCGCGGCCATGACGGAGCCCGGAAAAAGCATCTGCGCGAAACTGGCGCCCTGGGGGCCGGTCAGCATGGCGGGGTTTCCCGGAACGAGCGCGGAAAACGGGACGGTGTCGAGGAGCGTGTTCAGCACGAAGCGGGCGCGATCGACGGCGAAGGAGTTGGCCGCGAGAAGGTCCGTGTCTTTCACGTCCTTCGTCAGCAGACCGAAAATCGGGATGAGCGCGGAGGCGAGGATGATCATGGCCAGCATGACCTCGGTCAGCGTCATGCCGGATCTCGAAACGACGTTCTTCATTTGCACGGAAATTGCCGCCCCTCTCTTCCTTCATTATAATAGGCGAATGAGGGGCAAACAAGGAAAAAACGGCGGTCATTCCCGGAACAAGCGAATTCAGGTCTTTCTCCTGGCTGCGATACTGGGATTCTTGAGTCTCGGACCGCAGGGGAGCTTCGCCTGCGATGTCGACCTGATCGCCCTTCTCGAGGCCGAAACCGCATCCGTACCTGCGGCCATGCCATGGATGAGGGCGGCGCACGCGATCGCCTCGTTGTCAGACGCCCTGAATGCGGGGCAACCTTCCGGAGATGCCGTTTCAACGTGGAATGACGCGACGATGGCCCTGTTCGAAACATGGGTGATACCCTCCCGGGGCTTGCGAACCGAAATGGGTTCCACGACCTGGCGGATCCAGCATCTGTTGAATACCGGTGAATATATTCAAGCCCACGAGGCCATCCAGCGTCAGTTCAGGCTCGTTCTCCGGTGCCTCGCCGCGCTCGGGCTCCCGGCGCGCCCGGCGGCCCTCGCGGAGCTGGCCGGAAGGGTCTGGAGCCTTGTCGAGTCGGCAAGGGACCGGGACGAAAAGAGATTTGTCGTCGAATCCGCCGGCCTTGCCTCCGCTGCCGAAGAGTTGAGGAGCGCCTGGAACGTCCCAGCGGACTCTCCCTTGGAGGCCGTCAGCCATTGGTCGGGCGAACTCGGCCGGGTTTCTTCCTTTTTCACGGCGCATCGAGACGAATGGCCCGATGAACTGTTCCATGCCGTCAGCCAGTTGAAGGACGCCCTCGTCCGGCTTCACGGGTTTCTTCTCGAGTCCTGCAGAATGAAGATCTTCCGTTCGCCTTGAACTTGTCGAAGGGCGAGAGGCTCTTGTGCTTCGACAGCCTCGGCACGAACGAGAACACTCGATGGTCTTTTGTTACGCAGGAGGCTCTAAAAGCAAGACTCAGGAATGTAAAAACTTTTGAAATTGCGTAAAAACCATTTTACTCCGCAGAGACCGTATTCCCGGGCTCGCCTCCGTGACATACCGCCTGGTCCCCACTGCGTCGCCCCCCGGAGAGTATTCTCTCCAGGCCCGAGAATTGCTGTATAATTGTACAGGATGATTTTTTTCGAAATACCGAACTGGTCGGATGACCATGAAGCCACCTCGAGAGGAAAGAGAACGATGAAGTTTCCACGCAGGATACACGGCACGACGGGCGGAACCAGGATGGCGTATTTTCTTCTCGCCATGCTGACGGTCGCGTGTCCACCGATAGGTTTTTCCGCCCCCCCGGCCCCGGCGCCGGCGCAGAACGGCCAGGCCCTTGTGGCCGGAGCCGTCGATCTCGCCGCGGTCATCACATTCCATCCGGCGATGCGCAATTTTGACTATCGTTCGGGGAAGTTCGTTTCCCAGGTCGGTGTTCCCGGCACATCGACCGGAATCGAGGCATGGAAGGAAACGCGCGACGAGCAGCGCCGCATCAAAGCCATGGAAGAAGCCATCGAGGCCCAGGTCCGGCGGGTGAATGAGGAACTGATGCGGAATCAGCCCGAGATGCAGGAAGGAAAAAAAGTCGCCAGGCCCGAGTTCGACAAACTGACGAGGATGAACGAGGAGTACAGGAAGCTACTGGCACCGCTGGCAGAACGGGTTCTCGGCGGATTTCCGGAAAAACTGCTCGGCGACATCCCCCGGCAAAACCTCGAACGCATCATGACGGAGGTCCTCTGGGCCGTCCAGGCGAGCGCACAGGCGCGCGGCGCCGCGATCGTGCTGAACACATCGACGGGGGATTTCAAACCCGGCACGGAGGGACTGCCCCAGCCACCGGACCCCGGTTCCGTCGGTATCCTCGAACGCTGGAACATCCGCTCGCTGAGCGATATCGAAGCGCTGATCCAGGCTTCGGGATCCACCCCTATGCCATTCGAGGGAAAGCGCCCGAAGCAGAGGCCCGGACTCGTCTGCGGCGGGCATTTCGAGAGCGTCACGGATCCGGCGATGCTCAAATCGCTGGTGAGCGAGTTTTACGACAACCGCCAGGCCTTTTCCGGCGCTTTCCTGTCTCTGGGTGCGACGCGCCACGTTCTCTCCGGAAGCATCAACGTCACATCGGTCGATCTCACGTCCGATGCCGTTGCCCGCCTGCTCGACCTCTACAAGACGAGGGCCGCCGAGCGGAACGCCATCATGAACCTTCTTCGCGAGCGGCTCGGCCGCTGATTCCTGATCCTGGATGATCAAGGAGCGCTGTATGACGTATCGAAGCATGGTCCGTTGCCCGCACTGGTTCGTTCTTCTGCTGCTTGTTCTGCTGCCGGTGTGCATCGCCGTCGGTGCAACCAATTTTTACAAGGAAAACCGGAACGGGAAGGTTTTCATTCTCCAGGTCGATCCGTCCACGAATATCGAAACGGTGTTCAATCCCGACAAATCCGTCATTTTCCTGGCGCCGAAGGCGAAGCGCGTCGCCGTCCTGCCGACGGCAGGCTGGGGGGAACGCACTTCGAACAAAACCCCCCTCGGAGATCCTCTCGGAGTCGGCGAGTATCCCGGCGATCCCAACGCCATCATTACGTTGCGCGTGAAATCGCTGGGCGGTGCGACGCGGTATGAGCTGTACCGCGGCGCTTCGAGACTTCTCTGGGCCGTCGACGATTACTTTACGGCCTACAATCCCGACAACAACAAGTTCGACATCGCAGTCAGCCAGTATATGGGCCGAAATAAAGATGAAATGCGCGTTTATGTGTATATTTCCAATCTGTTCTACTATTTCGGTCCCGTCATCATCAAGCTGGAGTTCAAAAACAACGCCCTGGTCGAGGCCGGATACAAGATCACGAATGATTGGTCCTGGTACGGCATCATTTTCGATTCTTGGTTCTCCGCCTATTCCTCTCCAAGCCCGCAACGCAACCGCTGGCAAAACGTGACCGAGTCAGGCGATCGCGGGTCGGCTCAGTCCATCAGCGTGAATGCAACGTCGGATACGTCGGACCTGCTCGTCTACCACCCCACCCGGAGCTACTCCCTTCAGCACGTCTGGGACACCAGCCGCACGAACGGGAGCTGGGGCATCAACTACCTGCTCGACAACAACCGGGTCAAGAAGGCGAAGTCGACGAACTACCTGACGAACGATCCGAATCAGATGACCCAAATTTTCGACGTCGGCATGGATCTCGGCAACGCCTATGCCGACACATTGCTCTACTATCGGAGTTATTACAACCACGGCAATACCTTCGTCGCCAATAACGTCAACACGAACACATCGCTGTCCCATTTGTATTACGACGTCGAGGATGCGGCCGGTCAGATGGTCGAGATCCGGGACGGCGCCCCCAACGGAGCCGTTCTCAACACGATTCGGGTCAATCCGAATCCGTTGGTGCTCGGTCACAACGCCGTCGGCCTGTACGGTCTGTCGTGCCGCAACGCCCTTTCCGGAAGCGAACTCATCGTATACGAACCGGTATACAAAATCAATCAGAACGCGGTCGACATGCTCGAAATAACCGACAACAATCGCAACAACGTTCCCGACCACGTGGATAACGACGGAAAAGGCTATTTCGGATACCGCGCCGACTATCTCATCGACCGGAACAACGGTTCCGCGATCAACAGCGATTATGTACTGGACTACGTTATCGCTCACCGGTTTCCGCTGTCCGGAAAAACGGCGAACGATGAATTCACCTATCAGGAAATGGCCATCGAACGCGATCCGTCGGCTTCGCCGTCGAGAATGATCCCGGGCGAAATCGTGCATGTGCGGGTCGGCAACATCTGGCACCAGGACCCTGACGTATACGGCGAATACAACCAGTTCGGCTGGGACGGCGGGGCTGGAAACTCGGTGTTTATCTGGGTGGGAAATCCGGGAGAACCGTATCGCGGCTTCAACGGGTCTACGACACCCGTTCGCAGAAACAGCGGTCACATTCTCGGAGTCGAGGTGAAGAATACCTCCTACGCCACGGCCGATTACTTCGGCGTCGTCGGAAACGACGAATGGGCGGCGGGCCAGGGAGATCTGTATTTTCTCTCGAGAAAATATGGCGCCTATGTCAGCCCCCGCATCGTTGCCTCAAACAATCCGTGGGTTCCGCCGGTCTCGGGATACAATCTCTGGTGGAAATACCAGTACAACCGTTCGACATCCTACGGCATCTCACGTACCTACTGGATCGGCAGCAATCCCACCAGCGAATGGCTGAACACGGCCGGGTTCTTCATCGGAAACTCAGTCTATTCGCAGATGGTGTATAACATCAACTGCGGCTGCCGCGGCCAGCGGTACGACAACTTCCAGCTCGTGTCGGAAGCCAGTTCCCCGATTCTCGACTTCGCGATCGTCAACATCGGTGCCCCGCCCTTCGTCGACGGAACGATCGCGCCGACGATCGTCGCGAACAACGGCGGCGTCGTCGTCCAGCCGAATACGCCGGTCTATTTCACCGGCGGGTATTCCGACCCTGCGGGCCTCATCGATCCCGCGACGGTCAAGTTCCGCTACGTCATTCTCGACGACGCGTTCAACGATACCGATCCGTCCGCAGATCCGAAACTGGTCATCGACTCGAGCGTCGTCAACGGCGGGAACCTCCTGACGACCCCGAACTGGAACTACGTTTTCAAGGACACCGACCTCCGCGGCCGTCGGGTCGCGACGTTCACCGTCTATCTCGGCATCCAGTTCAAGTGCCAGGATTTCACGCAGATGCCATATCCTTCGTATTCCTGGTGGGGCACCCCCATCGTGGAGAAGTTCGCCTGGAGCAACTCACGCGGCGGCATGTATTACGACGGCACCCGCCACGACAAGTGGGGCGCGCCGCTTCGGATAACGGTGGATACGCAACGCGATCCCACCCCCGAGCATCCGGTGGTCGTCACCAACGTTCAGGCGTATTCGGACCTGACGAGCGGCTGGACGAGCGGCGCGCCGAAAGCCGACCAGGGTCGCAGGATCAAACTGCGCGTCATCGGCGACATGCTGTTCCTTTCCGAAATCCCGGCCCCCCAGACGACCAATTTTTCTCAGATGGGAGGCGTCATGCCGTGGCCGTTCGGGGTCGCGCAGACGGACAACCATTATCGCGTCAGCATGTACGGTTCGGGGATGCAGTATGACGTTTCCCGGGGGACCGTTCTGTCGAACGCCGAGTTCAAACAGGACCTCGCCGGAATAAAGTATGGAATATATATTCGTAGCTCCATCTTGAACCCGGACGGGACTACCTCTCCGTATACCCAGACGGTTCCCCTCGCCAATTCCGATCACATGCTCTACGAGGGCGCGACGCCGCCCCACCAGGGGTTCACGGAGATCGCCTCCGGCACGCTCGACGGCATCGGAACGACCCGAAGAGGCCTTTTCGACCCCGGCGCCTGCAGTGTCGTCGTGACGCCGGATTTCACCAACCGGCTTCCGAACCAGCGCAAGTTCAAGTTCACGATCGAAACGCCGTGGATGTATCTGCCGGTGCCGCTCGACGGCGGCATGGATGACACGGACGTCAGGGACAAGTATGAGGTGCGCGTGGCCCTGAAGTATCCGGTGGCGCAGTGGAGCCAGGTCACGGTCAAGAATTACAACACGAATATCCTGACGAATAGTTACAACTGCAGCAAGGTCGAGGACCAGCACGAGCGCAGTTACAGCACCAACTTCAACCAGCGCGTGTATCTGCGGATCATGGACAAGGAAGGCCCGGCCGTCACCGAGTTCGTCCCGCCTGCCCAGGGCGCGTCGGGCGATCCGTCCCCGAGCTCTGCGATCAGGGTCCGGCTGGTCGATAACAACCCCCACGACTACTGGAAGCGCGGGCGGCATCCTCAAGTGCGCTACGTGTTGGAAGCAGGCGCGGATCCGTCGCTGAACATCGCGAATGAGGGGGGCCTCGATATCGATTACACCGGCTGGAATACAGCAGGGCCCTACACGCTCCCGTCAGGCCTGGCGATGACGAGCCAGGGAGGGCGTTCATGGGCATACAAGACCGCGGCCGTCGATCTGTCGAGCTGGTCCATGCAGTTGTCGACATTCCCCGGCCTGGTTCAGCTCCGGAACGATCCCGTCGGCAACCTGATCAACGCCAATACGCTCTATTCTCCCTGCTTCAACCAGAACCAGTTCGTTCAGCACTGGGCTCTGTACGATGATCCTGCTGGCGCTCCGAATTTCGACGGCGACGGTCTGCCGATCGCGACGATTCGCGACGGCTCCGGGAATCCCCAGTCGGCCGGCGTTGCGACCGGCACGACGGTGATCGCCGATAACGAACCGCCGAATATCCGGCTGATCGTCAGCGACGACATGAACCTCGACGTGATGATCGAAGTGAAGGGCGGATACCGGGATACCGCCACGAGACTCGTTGCAAGATCCGTCAAGGTGTCCAACCTCAAACAGGCCGGAAGCACTCTGTTCGAGGCGACCGTTGCGACGACGACGCCGACCTTCCCGGTGGCTTCGCTGACCGAGATCTACGATCTCGGAACGTTCGCCGGACGGCCCGCCGGATACTCGATCTCAGTTCCGGTCCAGGCCGGGGCGATTCCGCTGTCCGTCTGCCCGGATTCTCGCCTGCGGGTCGTCGGCGAAGGGTTCGACAATGCGAATGCGGGAAAGACCGCCGTCTCGATCTCCATTCCGCACCCCGACACCCCCGTCGCCGGTGCGGGGTCCGTCGAGTCGATCTTCCGCCGCGGCCTTTCCGGAAACACCTACGTCATCACCGCGGAAACGGTCGACGGGGCCGGGCACAAGGTGAAAATTCTGGTACCCTTCACCGTTTCGCAACCCGGCATGATCGACGTCCGGACCATCGAGGAATCGAGCAGGAAAAAGTAACGACGTCTATACACCATTTCTCTCCCGCCCGGCACTGCCGGGCGGGGATTTTTATGCTACGATACCGCAAACGCTTCGGAAGCGGCGAGGGCGAAGGAGGAGCGGGAGATGTTTCTCGAAACGGTCCGGGTGGGGCCCATGGGGAATTTCTGTTATCTGATCGGCGACGAGGACGGCGGAAGAGGGATCGTCATCGATCCGGCATTCGACGCAGAAAAGATTGCGACCGCGGTGAAAGCCCGCAGGCTCGATCTGTCGTGCATCGTCTTGACGCATCACCATTTCGACCACATCAACGCCGCCGCAGCCGTGAAAGCCAGGACGGGCGCGAAAGTGATCGCGCACAAAGAGTCTGAACGATATATTCATGGCGATATACGTCTGGATGCGTATGCGGCCGACGGCGCATCGCTGGACTGGGGCGGTAAAGGAACCGTCGACATCATCCACACGCCCGGCCATGCACCGGGGGGCATCTGCCTGATCGTGGACGACCGTTGGCTGATCACCGGCGACACCCTGTTCGTCGGCAACTGCGGCCGAACCGACCTCGAGGGCGGCGACGCACGGGCGCTGTACAAAAGTCTGGAGCGGATCAAACGACTTCCCGACGGCCTCGTCGTCTGCCCGGGCCACGATTACGGCCCGGCGCCGAGCCGGACGCTCGGCGAGGAGAAAAAACTCAACCCCGCCCTGGCGGCGGCGAGTTACGAGGCGTTTCTCGCCGTTCCATAGCGTTCACCATTCATATGGGACGCCCTGACGCAGACTCCAGAACGCCGACTCCTTCCAGCCCGACTCGAACTGGTCGCGCGACATCTGGAAAATCTCCTGCAGGGCCGTCGCTAGCGGAACGCCGTTTCCCAGTTTTTCGAGAAGCGCAAGGACGGCGGCGATACCCTGGGTGAAATCCGTTTTTTTCTTCACGAGAAACGCGGCCGTCAGATACGCCTGGGCACGCGCCGTGTCTCGGGCGGCGATCGACGCCGACGCGTCGCCGAGCAGATCGTCGACCTTGTCCAGCTGGACAAGCTGCGCCTCGTCGCTGGCGATTCTCGCCTGCACCGTCTGGAGCAGGAACTTCGTGACGTCGTCGCTTCCGCCGAGGATCTCCGAAATGCCGGCCTGAAGCCAGATGGCGCGGTTTTCCGGCGCGAATGCCTTCGGAGCCCTGCCGAACAGAAGGGCCCGGGAAAGCTCCCGCGCGAGTTCAAAGCCGGGCAGAGCCTGCGAAAGGATCATCGTATTTTCCTCGTCGGCGGTCGGGTATTCGGTGGCTATCCAGCTTCGAACCGCGCCCAGGTCGGTATACAAAGCCGAAATGACGAGGGTGTTTTTGTCCGGGAAAAAGCGGGCGATGCTCGACCCCATCGCCGAGACGGGCACCAGGTGGACCGCGAGGGGAGCTTTCAACGGCCCGAGGCGCGATTCGAGACGATTCATCGTCATCTCGAGAGTCTGCAGCATGATGCCCGGAAGACTGGGAGCCGTGCCGGCCGCGGATTTGATCGTGAACCTCGCGGAGTTCGCCGCAGGACCAGTCATCGGAAAATCCGGCATCACCGCTGCCACAGGCTGGGCGGGGGTGGGCGGGTTCGAAGGCGAAGCGATCGCTGGAGAGGGAGCGGGAGAGGGATCGACCGACGTCTGCCCGGCGGCCGAGTTCTCCTCCGGAGATGGTTCCTGCGTCGGGTCGGGCGGGAGGGGGGTGGGCTTCCCGTCCTCAGCTTCCGGCAGATCGGGTTGCGGCAGGGCGGGATTTTCCTGGGCCGCCTGCTCCGCCGCCGACAGCCGGGTCATGATCTGCTGGGCGAGAACGGGATCGCGGCTCAGCGCCGGGATCGACGTGAGGGCGTTGAGAACGGTGACGTGATCAGGGTTCATGGCGAAGCCCTTTTTCAACCACTCGAGCCCCTTGTCGACGTCGCTGACTTTGAAACAGTATAGCGCCTCCATGTAGCAGGCCAGACTGCGGCGGGGCAGGCGCGCGGCCCAGATATCGAGCGCGCGGCGGGCGTCCTGGACTCTGTTGGTGATGATGGCGAGCTGGACATACAAAAACCAGGCGTCGCGGTCGAGAAAGGGCAGGCTGTTCGCCGCATCGTCCATGATCGTTTTCGACTCGTCGGGCCGCGCGTTCGCGGCGGCGAGTAAGCCCGCCTTCAGATTGACCGACGGAAAATTGTAGCCGCGCCGGAACGCGCGTTTCAGAATGTCGCCGCCCTTTTCGGGCTCGCCGGTCATCAGCGCGAGATCGAGGCGAAGCAGATCGAGCATCGGATGGTCGGGATCGCGCTGAGCGGCGCGGTCGAGAAACACCTGGGCGTTTCTCGGCTGCATGCGGTCGAGCGCGATGCGCGCCCGCACCAGCAGACCCTCGGCCGATTTTGGGAACCCCTGCGTCAGCTGGTCTGCGGCCTTTTCCGCCTCCTTCCAGCGGTCGAGGTCATACAAGGCCCGGGGCCGCGACGTTGCCGACGTTTCGGGGTTCGTGTCGGAGACCATCGCCTTGATGAAGAGAAGAAGCGGGTGGCAGGGAACCTTTGCCAGGCCCTGCTCATACAGCTGAATCGCGTCTTTCGTGCGGCCCAGATACAGCGCGCACAGCGCCGTCAGTGCAGTTCCGTCGACGCCGGGATGCCGCTTCTCATACTCTTCCGCGAGGGCGAGAGCCTTGTAAAACTGGCCCCGGGCAATCTCGTCGAGAACGCTGTCGTAGTGCAGCTTCTTCGTTTTCAGGCGCGACAGCAGCTGCGGCAGTCTGGAGGTGATCTGCGCGAAGTGTTCCTGGAGCGCCGCCGGGTCGACGGGGATCGCCCGCGGCGTCGGGGGCAGGCGTGCGAGGAGCTTGCGGGCCGTGGGATCGTCCTGATTCAGGCAGAGCGATTTCCTGAGCCATTCGCCCGCCAGCAGGGGCTGACCGGCCTTGATCTCGATGCCGCCGAGCAGGTCGAGCAGGTTGTTGCTCCGGAATCCGTCGAAAAAAATGCGCAGCGCATACAACCTTGCTTCATCGATTCTGCCCTCGGTGAACGCCTCGTGGGCGAGCCTGTACAGGTCCCGGGGTACGACCGTCCGTTGTTTGAGAAAAGCGGCTTCGGCGGCAGCAAGGCCCTCCGGCTGTCCGGCCGCGGTTGCCGGTGAAGCGATCGAAAGACCGACCATGGACAGCAGAATCCCCAGCAGAAGCGTTGTCACCTTCATCCTGTTCGTTCGTGCGCTCATCTCTCGTTTCCTTCGCATGATGGCTGGTTGTCTGCATTATATGTCGACCGCACCGCTTCGGCAACGAATCCGGAACTATTGCGTCCTGCAGTTCGTCGAAGGACGAGATACTCTCGTGCTTCGACGGGTTCAGCACGAACGGAAACACGCACTTGTCTTTCTGTCGCGCTGGAATCAACAATCCTCCAGATCACGTTCGCAATGGGCGGTTCGCAAACCGCCCCTGCCACAGGGAATCATTCTGGCGCAGGAAAGATTTGAACACACGTCCTGCCGTCGTATTCTGCCCGTAGGCGCGCATCGCGATGCGCCCGACATGCGATGCCATCCGTCACGCATGACTGCGCCGACGGGAATGAAAACGGCAATGTTATACTATTGACTATAATATTTTGTTCATGCACAATACTCCCGTGGTTCATCCACAGGACGCCGTGACCGGCCCCAGCGGTTCAGCTGAACATTCCACGACGGGAGACCTGTGCCATGAACGTGCCGCCCCCTTTCGATCCAGCGAACATCCAGGGTCTTTCCTCCGGCGAGGTTCTTGAATCGCTCAAACGCTGGGGGCCGAACGAACTCCCGCTGGCGAAAAAACGCGGTCTGTTCGACATCGCGGCGGAGGTCGTCCGCGAGCCGATGTTCCTGCTGCTGATCTTCTGCGGCGCTCTCTACCTGATTCTCGGCGATATCGAAGAAGCCCTGATGCTTCTGGGCTTCGTGTTCGTCATCATGGGCATCACCTTCTACCAGGAACAGCGCACGGAAAACGCCCTCGAGGCCCTGCGAAATCTCTCGAGCCCCCGCGCTCTGGTCATTCGAGGCGGGGTCCAGGAGCGCATCGCCGGCCGAGACGTCGTGCAAGGCGATATCGTCCTGTTGTCCGAAGGCGACCGCGTCCCGGCCGACGGCATCATTCTCCACTCCGTGAGCCTCACGACCGACGAGTCGCTTCTCACCGGCGAATCCGTTCCGGTAAGAAAGCGGGCGGACGCACCAGCGACGGAGATGGGACAACCCGGCGGCGACGACACGCCCTTCGTCTTTTCGGGGTCGATGGTCGTGAAGGGGCAGGGCATCGCCCGCATCGTTCACACCGGCGTTCGCACCTCGATGGGAAAGATCGGCAAGGCTCTGCAGAGCCTCGAACCCGAGCAGACGCGTCTGCAGCGGGAAACGGGCCGCATCGTTCGGAACTTCGGCATCGTCGGCGCGGTTTCCTGCGTCGTCGTCGTCGTCGTGCATGGTTTCACCCAGGGAAACTGGATCCAGGGCTTCCTGGCCGGTCTCACCCTCGCCATGGCGACGCTTCCCGAAGAGTTTCCCGTCGTTCTTACGATTTTTCTCGCCCTCGGCGCATGGCGCATGTCGCATCGGAACGTCCTGACGAGACGCGTGCCGGCCGTCGAAACGCTGGGCTCCGCGACGGTCCTCTGCACCGACAAGACGGGGACGCTTACGCAGAACAGAATGAGCGTCACGCACCTCTCGACGGACAGCGCGATCCACATCGTCGAGCACGGGGCAGACTCGCTTCCCGATGCGTTTCACGAACTCGTCGAGTTCAGCATCCTGGCCAGCCCCGTCGATCCGTTCGACCCGATGGAAAAGGCGATGTGCGAGCTTGGGAGAACGACGCTCGGCAGAACCGAGCACCTGCATCGCGACTGGACACTGATCCGTGAATACCCGCTTTCGGAGCAACTTCTCGCCATGTCGCGCGTCTGGCGCTCGCCTTCCGGCGACTCGCTGATTCTCGCCGCCAAAGGCGCTCCCGAAGCGATCGCCGACCTTTGCCACCTTCCGAAGAGCGACCTGGATACCCTTCGGACGCAGATCAACGCGTTGGCCGACCAGGGACTGCGCGTCATCGGCGTTGCGCGGGGAGCGTTTTCCGAAAAAGAACTTCCGGACGGCCAGCATGACCTGACGTTCGAGTTCCTCGGTCTGCTCGGCCTCGCCGACCCGGTCCGTCCCGAAGTGCCCGCCGCCGTCGCCGAGTGTCTCACGGCCGGCGTCCGCGTCATCATGATCACGGGGGATTATCCAGGAACCGCGCGCAGCATCGCGCGCCAGATCGGGCTCGCCAACCCCGAGGACGTAATTTCCGGTCCCGAGCTCGATACGATGGACGACGCGACCCTCCAGAGCCGCATCAAAAACGTCTCGATTTTTGCGCGGGCCGTTCCCGAGCAGAAACTTCGGCTCGTCCAGGCCCTCAAGGCGAACGGAGACGTGGTCGCGATGACCGGCGACGGGGTGAACGACGCCCCCGCCCTGAAGGCCGCCCACATCGGCGTCGCCATGGGCGGCCGCGGCACCGATGTGGCCCGCGAGGCTGCGTCGCTGGTGCTGCTCGACGACAACTTCACCTCGATCGTCCAGGCGGTCAAACTCGGCCGACGGATTTTCGACAATCTGCGCAAGGCGATGTCCTTCATCGTCGCCGTCCACATACCGATCGCGGGGCTCTCTCTGCTTCCCGTTCTTCTGAAGTGGCCGCTCCTTCTGCTGCCGGTCCACGTCGTATTTCTTGAACTATTTATCGATCCGGCATGTTCCGTCGTGTTCGAAGCCGAAGCCGAGGAACCTGACATCATGAGCCGCCCCCCGCGCACCGAGAACGAGCCGCTGTTCGACCGGAGCACCGTGATCCACAGCATCCTGCAGGGCGCCGGCATCCTGATCCTCTCGCTGATCGCCTACGTGGTGGTGTCGGGCGTCAGCCGGTCCGTCGACGAGGCCCGGGCCGCATGTTTTATAACGCTTCTTATGGGCAATTTCGGGCTCATCCTGAGCAACCGATGTCTGCAGAGAAACTTCATCTCCGCGCTTGGCCGGCCGAACAAGGCCCTCTGGTGGGTCATAGGCGGAACCGGCGTCGCCCTCGTTCTCTGCCTGTCCCTGCCGTTCCTGAAGAACCTGTTCAAGTTCGGCTCGCTGCATCTCGCGGACCTCGCCGTCGCTTTCGGAGCCGGTTGTCTCGCGATCGTCCTGAGCGAGCTGATCAAACTGTTCTTCCACCAAAGCCGCGCCGCGACGCCTTCCTGAAATTTCTTTTTCCAAGAGAGGCGGTCCGGGATGTCTGGACAGCATTCAAAAAATAGTTGTCGACATAACCAGTGTGAGTCGTGCCGTATCCATTTCAAAGGTTGATCTGAATATACGACTCGTCTCACAAGGAACACGACAATCACCCACATCCTCGATACCGTTCGTGCTGAGCTTGTCGAAGCACGAATGCACTCGCCCTTCGACAGGCTCAGGGCGAACGGCTGTGCCTTGTCGGTCTGGAGGAATTATATTTTACTCGTGATAGCTGTTGCCTAACATATGAGACGAGTAGTAGTAAACCTCCTCGTATTTGACACGTTCGACGAAAACGTTGTCCACCCACCGTCCCTTGCCATCCATCCTGATCTTGATCCATGCTCTTTCAGAACGGATGTAACCGAATGTGAAGTGAATCGACGTCACTGGTCGCTGTTGAAGAAAAACCGCCGGGCGATTCCCGGCGGGGATTCCGTTCGACCGCGAACGGTCAGAACTTGTAGATGAAGCTGCTCTGGAGGCGGGTGTCGTCGCCGTCCAGCCGGCCCTTGTATGCCGTCTCGATGCGCATGTATTCGAGACCCATCTGAACGGCCTCGTTGAGGTCGCAGAGGGCGTTGATCCAGCGGGTGCGGTTCTTGGTGCGGCTGGAGGCATTGGCGTTGGGCAGAAGCTCGTCATCGGGATTGTCGACGCTCATGCCGAGGTTATAGCGCCACTGCTGGAAGGGACCGACGTTGAGTTCGAACCAGCCGCCCTTGCTCTTGAGAGCTTGGGCGTTGAAGAACCTGCCGCCGAACGCGGCGTTGTTGAAGTAGGTGCCCGAGGCGCTGGTGACGATGACGCCGTTTCCGATGCCGCCCTGGTATTCGTCGAGGTTCCTCCCCTCCCACACTTCGCCCTTGAAGGCAAAGCGCTTGTCGAGAGCGATGTTCAAGTCGACACCCTTGGAACTGCTCTTGACCGAGACGTTGTCGCCGGCGGCATTGTAGTCATACTCGTCGTTGCCCGAGTGGCCCCAGACGCCGATGGAGCCCTTCTGCACCTTGCTGGTCGGGAAGGTGTACCCGATGCGCCCCTGGAACGCCGGCGAGCCGGAGTCGGCGCCGGTGTCGGGCGAACTGCTGAACGCGGTGGCGTCGCCGACCTTGCGGGAGGCCGCGACCTGGACGAGCACCTTGCCGTCGCCGGCCTTGATGCCCTTGCTGAGCCGCAGTTGAGGGTGGCGGAAGCCGATGTTGCCGGCCTGCCAGGCGACAGTATAGTTGAGCGTATTGGGGTTCAGGGGCCCGATGAGATCCCAGGTCTGGCCCATCAGGAGGCTGACGTCCTCCGGCCAGTCGACCTGGAAGAATGCGTGCCGGGTGCGGATCATGGCGCTGTTCTCTGCGCCGCCGCCGTAGAGATCGACCTCATACTGGCCGCTGACCTTGGCCTTGCCGGCTTCGGGGCCCTTGAAATTGAAGCCGAAGCGGGTCTGGTTGATGGTCTGGCTGAACTGGCGGTCGTTCGGCGCCACCGCACTCTCGGAAAGCGTCCAGCGGGCGAAGTTGCCGGTGTCGGAACGGGCCCGGTCCCAGGCCATGTCGAGCTTGAGATACCCATACAGGTCGACATTGTATTTGGAGGTGATGGCCGGTTTGGCCGGTGCCGCCGGCTTTGCGGGGGCCGCCGAAGTCGTCAAGGCGGCCGCTTCGATCGGACCGGCCGCGACGGGTCGGGCGGACAGCTTGTCGTTGATCTCGGCGAGGGCCTTCTCGAGGGCGTCGACGCGATCGCGCAGGTGCGCGTTCTCGGCCTGTAGCGCCTCGATCTCGGACGTCGGGGCGTTCTGGCCCCAGGCCGGGGCAACGGCACAGATGATGCCGAGGAGCATGACAAGGAAAAATGAGCGTTGCATGTTTGTCGACTCTTGAAGCAAATAGGGCCAGCGAACAGGGCGGTACGATCTGCACCACCCGGAAAAATGAAGCCGAACAGGTCGGCTGGTTCATATACTCTACTTCAGATGCTTTTGGCAAGAAGAACGTCAAAATGAAACCCTTGCCGGGCCGGTCGCTCGAAATGATCAGGCAGGCTGCGACTATCACGAGTGAAATATGTTGCATCTATCCGACATGATATACCCGCTCGCCCTGAGCCTGTCGAAAGGCGATGCCTCTCGTGCTTCGCCAGGTTCAGCACGAACGGAATAGAGTGCACGGGTGATTGTCGTGGCATGTGTGCGAGAAGGAGATGTTGACGATCTTGTTGCTCTCAGGCACAATGCCGACATGAAATCCTTTCTTCGTGCCGGGCCTGTTTCCGAGAAACCCCGAACGCCGGACACGCGTGGCCAGCTTCTCACGAACGTCTTCAGTCGCAGGTTTGCCATATCCTGGCTCGTTTTGGTCGTCTGGAGTCTGTTCATGTGGGGAACGGGCAGCATGGCGCTGTTTCGTACATACTGGCCCGTATCGCTGACCATGACGCTGGGCTCGTTTGTCTCGGGGGCAACCGCGGAGGGTGGCGGCGCGGTCGCCTTTCCCGTCTTCACAAAGCTGCTGCATATTCCGTCCGATACGGCGCGCGATTTCGCTCTCGCCATCCAGTCCGTCGGGATGACCTGCGGCGGCCTCATCATCATTCGAAGCGGCTACGCCTGGCTTCCGCACGTATTCGGCTGGGCGCTCGCCGGCGCCGCGACGACGCTTATTCCAGGCTTTCTCTGGCTGGCTCCGCAGGTGCCTCCCCCGTATCCGAAAATCATCTTCACCCTCTTCACCCTGTGCTTCGGATATTTTCTCTGGAACGCCAACCGGCGGAAGAGAAATATACAAAATAATATAGATATACCGCCAGGCCGCCGCTTGTTCGGTTTTTTTCTGACGGGAGCCCTGGGCGGCCTGATCTCGTCGCTCGTCGGTAGCGGCGCCGACGTTCTTCTCTTCGTCGTGCTCTGTCTGCGCTACGACGTCGACGAGCGAGTCGGAACCCGGACGACCGTCATTCTGATGGCGTCGGTCTCGACGATCGGCTTTCTGTTCAGGCTGCTGTCGGGAACCCTCGCTCCCGACGTGCTGCCGATGTGGCTGTGCGCGGCTCCGATCGTGGCATTCGGAGCGCCTCTGGGGGCCGCGTTCTGCTCGGGGCAGGCACGGGAAAACGTCGTCCGGTTCCTGCTCGCCCTGATCGGCATCGAATTCGTCTCAACCCTCCTGCTGGTACCATTCGACCGGACTGCCGTCTGCTTCAGTCTCCTGTTCGTAACCGTCGCGCTGACCTGCATGCGGCTCTTGAAAAAGCGATGTGCCGACCTCCCGGAGGGAGGATAAGCCGGCTTCAGTCCGTTCGGCGAAGGTGGCCGGGATAACCGAGCGCGCGGCCGACGACGAGGAGCGGGGATGTTCCTGCGATCAGGGCGGCCCATTCCGTAAGGGAGAGCGGAACGGTCCTGAACAGGGCACCACCCCACTGGACGATGGCCCCCTGGGCCAGGAGAATGGCGAGAAGCATCGCGCCGAACCACCGGTTTTCGCCCAGCCCCAGCCAGGGCGGCCGGCGGGCGCCGAAGCCGCGGGCGTTGACGAGGTTCCAGAGCTGGACCAGCACGAACAGGCAGAAAAACCACGTCAGGCGGCGGGCGTCGATGCTTCCGTCCGGTCTCTGCCAGTGGCGCAGCACCAGCAAAAAGACGGACATGGACAACGCGGACGTCGTCAGGATCGCCTGGACCATTGCCCCGGTCACGATGAAATCGCGGCTTCTTCGGGGCGGGGCGTCGAGGATGCCGGCATGCGGAGGCTCGGTCGCGAGAGCCAGGGCTGCAAATATATCCATAATGATATTTACCCAGAGCATCTGAAGAATCGTCAGCGGAAGGCGGACTCCGATGAGGGGACCCAGCAGATTGATCCCGAGGGCCATCAGGTTGACGGAGAGCTGGAACACGAGGAACCGCTGAATGTTGAGAAAGAGCGCACGGCCCCACTTCACGGCGGTCAGAAGCGCGGGAAGCCCCTCGTCGGGCAGGATGAGATCGCCGGCGGAGCGTATTCGTTCGGAGGCGCCGTTTCCCATGACAAGGCCGATATCCGCCCTCCGAAGACTGGCGGCATCCGCGTCATGATCGCCGACGGCGGCGACGACTTCACCCCTTTGCCTGAGGAGGTCGATCAATTTCGTTCGGTCCGAAACGTCTGCACGGGCAAGAACGGCGAGTCTGCCGGCGGCGTGTGCGGCATGCATGCCGTCGAGCCTGTGCATCTCCTCTCCCGTCAGGATGCTGCCGGGATCGGCGTCTGCCATGCGAAGTCCAGCTTCGCGTGCGACCCGGGCCGCGTTTTCCGGCCCTGCGGACGACACCAGGGTCACTCGGATCCCGGCCCGGCGGCATTGATCGAAGGCGGCGGCTGTTTCCGGCGAGATGGATCCGGTTATCACCACCGCTCCCAGCCACGTCAGATCCGCCGATGGATCGTCAGGATGCGCTCCCGCTCCTTCGCGCATGGCAAAACCGATCGTCCTGCCGACCGGGGAAAGACGCTCCAGATGGGTTTCCAGAGAGAGGCGAAACGGCGAGCCCGCCTCGAGGGAAACGATATTTCCATCGACGAGGGCGCTTCGGCATCGCTTCAGCAGCATGTCACCCTGGGCTTTCACGTGCAGGCGCCAGGCATTCGGCGAATTCTTGTCCGCAGGATGCCCCAGAGTCGCCATGAACCATGCGTCCGGGCCGGCCGGCCATTGTCGATGAAGTTCGAAGTTGCTCCGGTGGCTCATGTAGGAAATGCCTCGATCGCGCAGCCAGAACAGGAGCGCGCCCTCGAGCGGATCGCCGATCGTGACGGGCGGATCCTCACGCCGTCGCGCAAGATGCGCGGTCGCGTTCACGGCCATGGCTTCCGCAAGAAGCGAGTGTGGAACCGTTTCCCGGGATTGGAGCGAGCAGCCCTGGATGACGCTTCCAACGGTGAGCCGCGGGTCGAGCATCGCCCCGGAATCGCCCGTGCAGATGACGGTCACGGCCCCGATCGTCTCGCAGGCATGAAGCCGGCGCACGAGGGTTCGGCCCGCGAGCAGCCGGCGCATGCCCCAGGCGAGGCACAGCGTGATGCTCATGCTGAGCCCGTCGGGGACCGCCACGACGATCAGGGCGAGGGTCTGGAGAAAATCCTGCAGCAGGGCCGCCTCGAGCGGCCGGCTTCCCCACGCCGCCGGAACGAGGGGCAGGATGCCAGCGGCGCTCCCCAGGAACAGCCCCGCGCCGACGCAGATGCCGCCCCAGCGAAGACCGAGGCGCCAGGGAGATTCGACGAAGAGATCTCTGCCCGTGACTTCAAACCCGAGAATGCCCAGAACGTCCAGCGCCGCGGGCAGCCAGAATGGAAATATCATTGCCACTATACCAAACCCGAGACTGGCATGTGCCCATGCCTGAGCCGGAGTGAACGAGACATTCCCGCCCGCGATACGGCCTGCGACGAGAACCGTGAAAACGAGTGCGGATATGGTGACGCCGAAGAAAGCGATGGCGCGGGCGATGCCGTCGAGCTGCAACCTGAGCGGAGACGGTTCCTCGCGCTCGGCCACGGCTGCCGCACCTGCCTGCCCCAGCTTCGTGGCGTCGCCGACCGAGGTGACCCTCATCACCCCGCGGCCATGGGTGACGGTGGAACCTCGCAGAAGCCGATCGGAACGTGAAAGCCTGGCACCAGTCATGGCGATGGAATGCGGGTCGTACGGAACTTTCGAGATGGAAGGCCGGTCGCCCGTTATCATGGATTCGTCGACTTCAACGGCCTGCCCGTTCAGGAGAATGCCGTCTGCCGGCACTTCATCTCCCGCTTCCAGCCAGACGATGTCATCGACGACGACCTCCGAACGGGCGATGGAGATCATCGCTCCGCCGCGGACGACGCGCACCGGAACGCATTCGCGGGCCGAGATAAGCAGGCTGAATTCACGCTCGGCACGTTCCTCGCTGATGAAGCCGATCAGCGTCGCAAGGAGGATGATGAGACCGATGACGGCGCTTTCGAGCATACTGCCGTCGGATATCCCGATGAGAGCCGTTGCAGCGGCTGTTACGAGAAGGATGCGAATGATCGGATCGTCGAACTGTCTGAGCCACCCCGTCCACCAGGGCGGTCGTGGAGGTGGTGAAAGCAGGTTTGATCCGAACCTGCCCCGTTGAGACTCGATTTCCTCTTCCCGGAGGCCCCCGAGCTCTTCGGGAGTTGGGAATATCCGCGGCGGAACCGGTGCTGCGGAAACGTCCGGGGACAACGGGCCGCCGGTTTCCGTACCGCCGGCTCGAAGTTTCGGAGAGGAACGTCGCTTGTCGGAGGTCACGCTGTATTCTTCGGCGGCTCCGGATCGGCGGGGGGCGGCGGCGGAATGATGACGGCAGGCGTTGCTTCGAGATCCTCAGCCGAGTAACGCCGAGTCGTTGCGGCCGCGTCCTGAACGGAAGGATCGGACTCATCCGGTGCCGTCAATGCCTTCACCTTCTCGTAGAACAGCTTCGGAGTTTCGAAGTCGAGCGCTTTCGCATGACGCTTGCAATAGGGGCTTCCGGCCATGGCCTGCCTCGAACAGGGGGTGTTCAGATTGTCGACGAAGGCGCAGCGCCGGCGCACGATATGGATCTTTTCGAGATCCGTCCAGGAGGCCATGTCGAACCGATAGATCTTGCGGGTGATGAGGCCGGAATTCATGTGGTAGGTGTTCGATGCCGCATCGTAGACGAACAGGCTCGAGGACTTGTACCAGGAGGGATGGACGGGGTCCCCGTTCTCCTCGATCGTCCAGCCGCGGATGAAGCCGAGTTCCTTGAGTTTGCCGAGATCCTGGTGGATCTGCTCGAGAAGCGCGTCATCATGCCCGGCGCTCATCTCGAGACAAGCCTTTTCGATCAGCCCTATCAGCGACAGCTCGACGGCGCTCGAGACTCCCGTCGCATCGGGGCCGGCCGCCGCGAGATCGATCCTGTTTCGTTCCACCAGCAATTCCCAAAGCGTCAGATAGGCCCGGAACGCGAAGGGATGCCGGCGATCGTCGAGCGCGTAGGCAACGGGGTGCGGCAGTTTCGGATAGCGGTTCCTGAGATGCTCTTCATAGAGAGGCGGTGAAAATCGGAAACGCCCGGCGGTGAACGCCTCGATTTCGCGTCCCGCGGAGTCGCGCACCCATTCCTTTTTCACCTGGTCCTCGAAAGGAATCAGGGGACAATAGGTGCGGATCGCCATGCCGCGCGGGCCGGAAATCTGGAAGTAGAAAAACTCGTCGCACAGCTCCGTGAAGGCGATGGCGATCATGCCTCTGCGGCGGTCCGTAAGAGCGTCCTCGCCCGGCCACAGGAGGGCGGCGACCTTCCCGATGTCGAACTCCAGGCTTCCGTCGGGATTGCCCTTCGATAACGCAAAGGCGATCTCGAACATCTTTCGCTGAAACGGCGTCAGCGAGCGAACCAGGCCGTACGGCTGACGCGACGCTCCGTCCTTGTTGAACTGGCCGTATATCCAGTGGAATATTTTCCAGCGCCGTTCGGCGCCGCCATAGATGACTCTCAGAAGGATGAAGAGGACGATAAAAAATGCCAGAAACACGAATCCGATGGAGCGGACCATCAACCGGAGGATCGTCAGGCGAAGGCGGATGAGCTCGATTGCCTGGTTGTTCGGCGACAGTCGTTCGGCATACTCGGGAAACTTCGTGATGCCGGCCCCGTCCTTTTCCATCTCGTGCATGACCCGTGTGAGCAGCGATTGTTCGGACATGCCGAGCTTGCTCACTTCCTTCCCGGCGAGATCCGCAATCTCATCCTGCAGGCGCGGCCAGAACACGGCGTCGATGAACGAATCCGTGCGCAGAAGCATCAGCCAGGCAGAAACGGCGGTGAAAAGGGCGAGAAAGACGACCGTCAGCCGCAAAAAAGCGTCTGATATATGTCTGTCGAAATAATAGAGGCGGTTTCGCGACCGGATGACCATGGTTCAGCTCTTCCGCCCGGCCCGGCCCGTCGGGGCCTGCCCGATCAGGTCGATGAACACGAGAAAGCCGCAGTAGGGACAGCGCACGGCGTTGGGTTTCGCATTACAGCCGGGGCACGTCTTCGTCGGAGCTCCGACGATGTGATCGCCGCAGACGTCGCAGGTGACCGTTCCCTCGGCCCATTCGATCCTGGCATGGCAGTTCACGCAGCGCAGCAGGTTCAGGCGCGCGACGAGATGATAGGCGGTTCTCACCATGAGATTCACGGTGAGAAAAAAGAGGGAGACCACGAGGTAGACCGGGAGGAACGCCAGTTTGAAGACGAGCCGGACCTCGATTTTCTCTTCGAAAATGACGTAAAAGTCAGAATTCACATACCAGTTGTAGATCTTCACATAATCTTCGAGAATTCTGGGAATGCTCAACAGCACGATGATCGCGACGGCCAAGCCGGCGAGCATGGCAATGGCAAGCCAGACGAAGGCCTCGAGAACGCCTGTTCCGACGAACACCTTGCCCAGATGCCCGAAAAAGTAGCCGATGGCGCGCAACTCGAGAAATCCCGATACGTCATTCATCCGCGTTCCTCATCCTCCCCTTTGGCGTTCATTCTATCACGCATTTCACAGGATGTGGTTCCGACTTCTCGACCGGCCAGAAGTCGCAGCGAACACCGGCGAAAAATGGCGAGAGCAGCGGATCCCAGCAGCAGCAACTTGATGGAGGCGACGAACATCCCGGCTGCCCGGGGAGAAACGTTCATCGCCGTGGCTGTGGCCCCGAGGCACCCCAGAAGAGAGAACACGGCGTCTTTTCGGTGATGCCATGCGAACAGGCAGCAAAGCGGAGAATCTGCCCGTTCGTCGAGCCGGAAAAGTCCGCGGGCGATCGTCTCTTTCGCCGCCGCGAGAACGCCGATGAAGAGCCAGAGACCGGCCAGACCGACGCCGGAGCCGGCGAGATCGGCATTCAGAGGGGGCGCATACGCGATCGCCCAGGCCGGCAGGAGGGCGGGGAAGGCGGCATCGACCAGGTTGATTCCGACGCCGAACAGCACACGCCAGAGAATGAGGCTGGCGATCAGCGTCAGCAGGGCTTCGCCGGCCTCGCTGTTCCAGAGAGGTTTTCGCCACCATCGAAGCGCGAGAAACGAACTGCCCAGGTCCCAGGCGGTGATGGCCGCGACTCTCGACACGAGAGCCGGTTCGCGAACGACGAGCCCCCAGGACGCTCCTTCACCGGAGAGGCTCAGATGACCGGCCGCGACGAGCCCCGCGGTCACGAGAAACGCCATGGCGACGGCACGGTCCAGCGCCGCGGCAATTTCATCCGCGATCTCTTTGCGCCGGCGTTCTTCAGGCACCATGACACACCTTTCCATCACGTGACGAAGCCCCGGCCATTCTCTGCCGGGGCTTCGCATACGTTCTGTTATTTTACCACGAAGCTGGCCATCCGCTTCGGGACGTGAATGAATTTCACGATCGTCTTGCCCTCGAGGAACTTCTGCACCTTCTCGCTCTTGAGGCATTCTTCCCGAACCTGGTCGTCGGAAAGGCCGATCGCGACGCGAACCTGATCGCGCAGTTTACCGTTGACCTGCACCGGCAGGTTCACGGAATCCTCGGCAAGGGCCGATTCGTCCCACTTCGGCCAGGCCTGCTGATGAACCAGCCCGCGCGGACCTCGGCCGGTGCGCTCCCACAGCTCTTCCGCGAGATACGGAGTGATCGGAGCCAGCAGCAGGAGCAGGGTGTCGATGGCCTCGCCCCAGAGCTTCGTGCCGGCGAGCGGGGTGTTGCGCGCGTAGTCGGAAAGCGCGTTCACAAACTCCATCAGCTTCGCGACGGCCGTGTTGAAGCTGAAGGTCTGGATATCGTTCGTGATGCCCTTGATAGACTTGTGGATCCACCGCTTCAGCTCGATCGCCTTCTCGCCTTCGGCATCGCCGCCCTTGTCTCCCGGATACTCCTGGACGAGATCGTAGACGCGGTTCACGAAGCGGTACATGCCCTTGATGCCTTCGTCCGACCAGGCGACCTCGAGTTCGAAGCAGCCCAGGAACAGGATGAACGCACGAAGCGTGTCGGCGCCGTATCTCTCGACCATTTCGTCGGGGGTGATGACGTTGTTCTTCGACTTGCTCATCTTCTGGCCGTCGGGGGCCAGCATCATGCCCTGGTTGCGCAGCATCGCGAACGGCTCGCCGAAGGGGATCAGCCCTTCGTCCTGCATGACTTTCGTCCAGAACCGGGCATACAGGAGGTGCATGACGGCATGCTCGGCGCCGCCGACATACAGGTCGACCGGCAGCCAGTAGGCGGCCTTTTCCTTGTCGAACGGGGCCGAATCGAGCTTCGGGTCGATGAACCGCAGGAAATACCACGAGGAGCAGGCAAAGCCGTCCATCGTGTCGGTCTCGCGCCGTGCGGGCTTTCCGCATGTCGGACAGGTCGTGTTGACCCAGTCGGAAATGCCGGCGAGCGGCGATTTCCCGTCCTGGCCGGGCTTGAACTCCTTGATCGGGGGAAGCAGCACCGGAAGCTGGTTGTCGGGAACCGGCACCGTGCCGCAGCTGTCGCAGTGCACGACCGGAATCGGTGCGCCCCAGTATCGCTGGCGGCTGATCAGCCAGTCGCGAAATTTGTAGTTCACGCGCTTCTGGCCGAGCTTTTTGCCTTCGAGCCAGGCGGCCATGCGCTCCATCGACTGCTCGGAGGTCAGGCCCGAGAACTCGCCCGAATCGATCAGGATGCCGTATTCGGTATAGGCGGCCGAAAGATTTCCCTGCGCCTTGCCGGCGGGCGTGATGACCTCGCGAACCGGGATGCCATATTTCTTCGCAAATGCAAAGTCACGCTCATCGTGCGCCGGAACGGCCATGACGGCGCCCGTGCCGTAGCTGACGAGAACGTAGTCGCCGATATAGATCGGCACCTTCTCTCCGTTGAACGGATTGATCGCGAAGCTGCCGAGCGCCGTGCCCGTTTTTTCCTTCTCGGTCGAGAGACGGTCGATCTCGCTCTTGCGGCGAGACTCTGCGACGTATTCCTCCACGGCTGCTTTCCGGTCGGGGTGGGTCAGCTTCTCGACGAGCGGATGCTCGGGGGCCAGCGTCATGAACGTGACGCCGAAGATCGTGTCGACGCGCGTGGTGAAGATCGGGATGTCAAACGTCTCGCCGGTCGTCGGGTGAACGCCTTTGAAGGTCACTTCCGTGCCGGTCCGGCGGCCGATCCAGTTTTCCTGCATCTTCTTGATGTGGTCGGGCCAGTCGACGGTCTTGAGATCGTCGATCAGCCGGTCGGCGTAGGCGGTGATCTTGAAGAACCACTGTTTCAGGTCTTTCTTCTCGACCTGCGAGTCGCACCGCCAGCAGCAGCCCTGCTCGACCTGCTCGTTGGCGAGGATCGTCTGACAGCTCGGGCACCACCACTGCGCGCCGGTCGCCTGGTAGGCCAGGCCCCGCTTGTGCAGCATCAGGAAGAACCACTGGGTCCACTTGTAGTAGCCCGGATCGGTCGAATTGATCTCGCGATCCCAGTCGTAGGAACACTCGACGAGACTGAGCTGGCGCCGGTAGTTCGCGGCATTCTTCGCGGTCGTCTCGGTGGGATGGACGCCCATCTTGATCGCGAAGTTCTCTGCCGGTAGGCCGAACGCGTCCCAGCCCATGGGGTGCAGGACGTTGAAGCCCTGCATCCGCTTCATGCGCGAGATGACGTCGGTCGGAACGTAGTTGCGCAGGTGACCGACCGACAGGCCGTTCCCGGAGGGATACGGGAAAAAGTCGAGGCAGTAGAATTTCGGCTTCGAGCGGTCTTCGGCCGTCCGGTAGATCCGCTTGTCGGCCCAGATCCTGTGCCACTTTTCCTGCACTGCGGTGAATTCGTATCGTTCTGCCATGTCGGTCGCTCCGTTGAATAGTAAATGTTATAAAGTCAGGCGCCTGACGACTTCGTCGCGGCCCAGGAGGTTGAGCACGTTGATGAGATCGGGGCCGTGGCAGGTGCCGGTCAGTTTGACGCGAAGCGGCATGAACAGTCCCTTTCCCTTCGCTCCCGCCTTCTTGCCCGCCGCCTTGATCGCAGCATTGATCGGGTCCTTCTCCCACCCGCAGGTCTTGAACTCTTCGGCGAGAGCGGCCATGAGGACCGGAACCTCGGGGGCGGCCAGGGCCGCCTTCGCCTCGTCGTCGGCGGGTTCGCCGGCCTGCAGGAAGGGCTTCGCGACGTTCACGACGTCGGGAATGACCGCCAGCGCCGGCTGGACCGTCAACGCGAGGTTTTTCAGAAACGCGGCGTCGTTCATCCGCGGATCGTCGGGAAATGCGGCGCGCATCGGCTTCGCGATCATCTCAGCGAGCTTTTCAGGGGGAAGCAGGCGGATGTGCATGCCGTTCATCCAGACCAGCTTGGTGTGGTCGAACACGGCCGGCGCCGGGTTGATGCGTTCGAGCGAGAACTTCTCGATCAGCTCCTGGATTGTATATACTTCTTTATCTATTCCCTCGGCCCAGCCCAGCAACGCCAGGAAGTTGATCATCGCTTCGGGGAGAAAACCGTCGGCCTCATACTGCCCGACCGACGTCGCCCCGTGCCGCTTCGACAGTTTGGTCTTGTCGGCGCCGAGAATCAGCGATACGTGAGCGAACTTCGGCGTCGGCTTCCCGAGCGCCTCGTAAAGGATCAGCTGGCGGTGCGTGTTCGTGAGGTGCTCTTCGGCGCGGATGACGTGCGTGATTTCCATGTCAGCATCGTCGACGACGACGCAGAAGTTGTAGACCGGCATGCCGTTCGAGCGCAGGATGATGAAATCCCCGAGCGTCTCCGCCTTCCACTCGACCCGGCCGCGCACGAGATCGTCGACGGCGTAGTCCTTCGCCGGCACGCTGACGCGGATGCAGTGCGGCTCGCCCGCCTCGACGCGGCGTTTCGCCTCGTCGGGGGACAACCGGCGACAGGTTCCGTCGTAATGGAGCGAGCGGTGCTCCGCCTCGGCCTGCTGGCGCTTCTGTTCGAGCTCTTCTTCCCTGCAGAAGCAGGGATACGCCGCGCCTTTCTCGACCAGGCGATGCGCCCATTCCTGGTAGATCTTCGTGCGCTCCGACTGCCGGTACGGCGCGTGCGGGCCGCCGATGCCGGGGCCTTCGTCCCAGGTCAGGCCCAGCCAGCGCAGATCGCGCAGCAACCCCTCCTCCGACTCGGCGGTCGACCGTTCGAGATCGGTGTCCTCGATGCGCAGGATGAAGCTGCCGCCGTGGCGTTTTGCGAACAACCAGTTGAACAGGGCCGTGCGGGCGCCCCCGACGTGCAGGTAACCGGTGGGCGAAGGCGCGAAGCGTACTCTGACGGTCATTTCAGACGATGTTCCCCCCCATGAAAATCTGCTCGTTGCCGTTGGCAAGAGCGTGGCCGCACCGGCCGAACGCGGCGACCGCGATCCGGCCTTCGCCCCGGACGATGGCGACCTTGAAGCCGCCGCCGAGGCCGGGGTTGATGACATTGCACTGACTATAAATATCGCGCACCGCGTTACTCACGGCGAACTTTTCGCGCGGATCCTCGCGGATGACCGAGCGCGCGATCGCGGCGACGATCGTCGCTTCCCGCAGCTTGATCGGCAGCTTCTCGGCCGTCGCGCCGACCTGGGTGATGGCGGCCCGGAACCCGGCGCTGGTGACCTTCTGCAGCCAGTATTCTTCCTGCTCGGGATCCCGCGTCATCGCGAGGTAGATAACCGCGCTCTCGGGCGTCAGCTTCTGTTCCGAGCGGTCCTCGACCAGATCCTTCACGATGTCTTTATACGTGACGACCCCGACGAGCTCCTCGGCGTTGTCGAGCACGGGCAGTGCCTCGAGTTCGCTCGCCGAAAGCAGCGCCGCCGCTTCCCGCACCTCGGCGTTGGCGTTGACGACCTTGAACTTCTTGATCATGAACCGGTCGACCTTGTCGTCGACGTCGGCGTCGTTCGCGGTGGCAAGATGCGCCGGCGTCAGCAGCCCGGCGACTTTCCGATACTGATTGAGAACCAGCACGCACTCGGGCTGTCGCAGGATCATGATCTCGCGAAGGCCGAAGAGCGTCTCGCCGCACGCCACCGTGACCGGATTCGGATCCATGATGTCCTTTACCCGGATACCCATTTGATTATCCTCCCTCGGAATACGACGTGCCGCGGCACCTTCTGCCGGTTGATGGCCGCCGTCATGCCGTTATGATTTTTTCGGTCGAATGCGGGCGAAGATCATGCGACCCGCAGCGGTCTGAAGGATGTTCGTGACGGTCGCGGAGACCTTCTGGCCGATCTGGCCGCCGCCGTCCTCGATGACGATCATCGTGCCGTCGGACAGGAAGCCGACGCCCTGGCCGGGCTCCTTGCCCGCCTTCGAGATCTGAATCTCGATCTCCTCGCCGCTGATGAAGATCGGCTTGAGAGCGTTCATCAGTTCATTGAGATTGAGCACACGGATCTGGCTGATTTCCGCAACGCGCTTGAGGTTGTAATCGAGCGTGATCAGGCTCGCGCCCTCGGCTTTCGCGTATTCGATGAGCTTGCCGTCGACTTCCTGCACTTCCGGGAAGTCCCGTTCCGGGACGACGACCTGGTCGGGAAACTCCTTGCGGAGCTTGCTGAGCAGGGTCAGCGCCTGGCGGCCCTTGCTGCGTTTGGTCGGGTCGACGGCGTCGGCGAGGAACTGCATCTCGTTCACGACGAACCGCGGAATGACCAGCTGCCCTTCGATGAATCCGAGCCTGAATAGCTCGACGAAACGCCCGTCGATGATCGCGCTGGTGTCGACGAGCTTCGGCGGCACCGAGAGGCTGGACGTCCGGCTTCGCCGCTCCATCCCCCGGTACCGGTGGCTGATTCTGACGCCGAGATATCCGAACAGAAGATTTATACCAAGAGGTATAGAGAGATACAGCAGGGCGACGAGCGAGTTGAAGTATTTGTTCTCGAAATTGATGTTCACGATGCCGCGATACATGATGAAATACACCGGGATGAACAGGAGGTTCGCGGCGATGAGGCCCAGCAGAAGGCCCAGCGCGCCCCACGTCAGCTCGTAGCTGCTGTTGTTATCGATGCGCTGCTCGATCCAGTCCTGGAGTTCGCGGCCCGCCATCGACATCAGCAGGTAGCCGATGCAGCCGAGGAGGGCGGCGAGCTTGACTTCGGGATAGTCGGTGTCCAGAAAGTTTTCGTACTGCGACGTGACGCCGTACGCCAGCGCGACCCCGGCGACGGTTCCCGTGATGACCAATAGAAATCGCAGAAGCTGAAAAATCATCTCTTGCTCCGAAGGCGGAGAAGGATAGCACGAAGAACCCTCCGAAGCAAATTTCCGACGAAGGCGAGCCCGACAGCACACGTCCCGCTCTGCGCGTCACGCCGGGCTCGCCGTGCCCGCCCGGCGTTTTTTCGCTTGCGTTGCCAAAATGATATCTCTTGCGTCGGGCGGTATGGTATATTGCGTCTCTATACTGGGACGCACATGCAAAACTATTATCAACTCTTCGGTGTGCCGAACTACGCCAGTCTGGACGAGATCCAGAAGGCGTATAACCGCATATACGCGGAACTGTTCACGACCGACAGCCCCCTTTCCAACATTCCCCGCCTGAAAGAACTGAAGGATTCCCTCGATCTGCTGCTCGACCCGGTGCGACGCGAGGAATACGATGCGAAGCTCCGCGAATTCCTTGCCGAGCTCGAAAAGCGGTTCGATGCCGCCACGGAGGCCCTCACCCAGGAGCGGTACCAGGAGTGCATCGATATCCTGAAGGAGTGCATCCGCGCGAATCCGCGCGAGCCGGATTTTTATGAAACGATCGGTCTTGCGTATCAACTCTCGAAGCGGTACGACGACGCTGTGAAGGCGTTCCAGCAGGGGCTGCAGATCGCCCCGAAAAGTCCTTTGTTCAACTGGTATCTCGGCGACCTCTATCGCGGCCTGCGCGACGACGAAAAGGCCGACACGCATTACCTCGACGCCGCCGATGGCTTCAAGAAGCAGCTCGAGGTCGACCCGCGCAATGCCAGGTCGCTCGAGCTGCTTGCCGACACGTACGCCAAGATGAAGTGGTTCGAGGAGTCGCGGGACGTCTACATGCAACTCGTCGAGCAGTATCCCTTCAAGTCCGCCTATCACCGGGACCTCGGCGGCGTGCTGTACGAACTGGAAGATCTCGACGCGGCCGAAGAGCATCTGCTGGAAGCCCTGCGCATCGACGCGACGGATGCGTCGGCGCTTCTGTTTCTCGGCCTCGTCTACTACCGGCGCCGCCTGCTGACGCTGGCGGTGCAGACCCTCGAATCATCGCTCGACCGGAACCCCGACCAGCCCGAAGTCGCCCACCTGATCGAGAAAATCAAGGAAGTCCAGGCCGAGATCGGCCGCACGGTCGAGGAGATCATCTACCAGCCCGAACCCGACGCCGTCGTCGAGGGCACGGTGAAATGGTATAACGTCGATACGGGAATGGGCGTGCTGACCTGCCCCGAGTATGCCGAAGTCCTGCTGCATTTCACCGCCCTCCACCCCGAAGACCAGGAGACTCTCGCCAAGGGCGACGCGGTGCGATTCGGCATCGTGAAGGACAAAATGGGCCCCGTGGCCGTGCAGGTCGAACGGCTCGGCGCCTCTCCCGATTCGGATACCCTTCCGGGCACGATCGTCCGATACGATGCGAATCTTCGCATGGGCATCATCAGGACGATGGGAGACCGCGAGATCATGTTCCCCTTCGCCTCGCTGTCACAGGATCTCATGGAAAAACTCGAGATCGGCCAGGAAGTGCTGTTCGAGACGAAATCCGTCATCGGCCTCTCCGACAAACCGATCGAACAGGCGATCAACATCCGCCCTCGCAGGAAAAAATCCCCTCCAAAGTCCGATTCGCCAACGGCCTCCTGAACGGTTTTTCGGAAAACCCCTTCAGCACACAGGACACAGAGGCTCCGCCGAGGATGATTTCATCTGCCCTGCAGCTGCGGTCCTGAAGGCGAGGCTTTTTTCAACGGAGCATCTGCGTGGTGAGTCCTCCGGCCGATGGTCAATTCTGGCGGGAGGTGAGGCTGAAAAAGGCTTTCTCGAGAGAATTGTCGTGGGGAGCGCACACCTCGGCCAGCGTTCCTGAGGCCCGGAGCATTCCCGAATCGATGATGGCGACATGGGTCACCAGTTTCTCGACGACCTCGAGAACGTGGCTCGAGAACAGAACCGTCGAACCTTCGGCCGTCATGCGGGTCAGCATGGCCCTGCAGTCTTTCGTCGCCTGCGGATCGAGGCCGTTGAACGGCTCGTCGAGCAGCAGCACGGAAGGCTTGTGGATGACGATCCCGGCGAGCGCAAGCTTTTTTTTCATGCCGAAGCTATAGTTAACGGTATATTCTCCTGCCGCCGATTCGAGACCGAAAAACTCGAGCAACTCCCGGATCCGCTGATCGCGCGCTTCCCGCGAAATGCCGCGCATATCAGCGACGAACTCGAGAAACTGCTGCCCCGTCAGATAATCGTACAGAAAGACCTCGTCAGGCAGATACCCGACGCAGGCCCGCACGGCGACGGTATCGTCCGTCACGTCGAGACCCTCGATGCGCGCGCTTCCCGAACTCGGCTGCAGCAGCCCCATCAGCATGCGCAGCGTCGTCGTCTTCCCGGCCCCGTTCGGCCCGAGAAACCCATACATGGCCCCGCGCGGCACGGACAGGGTGAGCCCCGCAACGGCTTCTTTTTCCCCGTATCGCTTCGTCAGGTTCTGAATCTCGATCATCGGTTCCATCATGGCCAACCCCTCGAGCCGTTGCCCTCTCGTCATCGCCATGCGTAGGGGCAGGTTTCAAACCCGCCCGGACGAGGTTGCGAAGGACAAATATCTCTGTGATTCTGTGGTTCGTTGTCTCTCATTTCCGCTCATCATGGCGACGTTTCAAGGTGCGGGCGTAGGCGGCGAGTTCGGGAAACTCTTCGAACGCGGCAAAGGTCGAGGCGTTGTCCCAGAAGTCGCCCAGGGCGCGAAAGCCGGTGTGCTCGTATTCCGATGCCGTGATGAGCATCTCGAGCTTGTCGATGGCGCGCACGAACCGGGCCTCGACCGTCGCGTTGCTCTCGAACTCGGCGAAAAGTTCCTGATACCGCTTTCCTGATTCGCCAAGCGGGGCCGTCATGTCGGCGACCGCCGCCTGTTCGGCCTCGGATTTCTGCGTCCAGTACCGAAGCGCCGTGTAGGGAATATCGCCGACGCGGCATTCGCCCAGTTCATGCGTCATCGCGAGCTCGAGCGCGTGTGCCCGGTCGAGCTTGTGGCTCGTTATCTTGTCGGAAAGCAGCATCGTCAGCAGGGCCACGCCGAACGCGTGGTCGGCGATCGACTCGCAGTCGCGGATTCCCCGCAGCTGCCAGCCGGTGCGGCGGATTTTCTTGAGGTTGAGAAAATCGTGGAACAGCCCGTCGAGTGTCGTCAGATCGATGCTCATGCGTTGTCTCCGTCGTTGATGCGATGCGGTGACATCATACTCGCCCCGCCGGCACGAGGCAATCGACGCAAAAAAGAAGACCGGGGATGTATCCCCGGCCCGAAATAATAAGGAGGCAAACAAAACCACAACCCTTATCGCCCCGATGCGACGTTTTGTTGATACCCCTCACCCCCGACAAATTCAGACATCGCCAAACACTCGCAAACACCTGCGAAGTCATTCGGAGAAATACAGGCTTTGGCATACCGAAAAAAAGTGAAAAAATTTCATCTGGTAATTCGTTGGAGCATGAACGACGGTTTGTTTGCTGATCTCTGGTCACGGTGCTATGGTGCTATAGTGGATACCGGAATACTCAGGGTCATCATCGACGAAGCCGGGGCGCCGGAAACGAACATGGCGGCCGACGAGGCGCTGGCGCGATCGCTGCAGCTGCGCGGCGGCGGGCCGTTCGCCAGGTTCTATCGGTGGAATCCGCCTTCGATGTCGTTCGGATATTTTCAGCCCGTCGAGCGCCTTGTCGATCTGCACGCCGCCGAAGCCGCCGGGATCGGCGTGGTGCGGCGCAAATCGGGCGGCAAGATGGTGTTTCACGCCGACGAGATCACGTTTTCGATCGGAATGCCCTTTTCCCTGCTTCGGAACGGCGCCGCCGGGAGAGGCGATTTCCTGACGTGTTTTCAGGCCGTGATGCGGCCCCTCGTCGATGCTCTCGCGGCCGCCGGAGTTCCTGCGCGGTTTTCGGAAGACCATGAAGTGAAGCCGGGCCGCTCGGATCGCATTCACTGCTACGCCGCGGCGGCCGGTCACTCGGTATACGCCGGGGGAAAGAAACTGATCGGGGCTGCCGGGAGCGTCATGGGAGAAGTTCTCGTCGTCCACGGTTCCCTTCCGATCACTCGACGTGATCTGCCTTCGGCGGTTCTCACGCCGGCGGTCCGGGCTCGAGAGGACGACGCTCGTCAGCCACTCATTTCGGTTCTGACCGATTTCATGTCACCGGCCTCCGTGGCTGATCTGCCGGCACACATCGCTCGCACCATTGCCTCGACATTCGATCTGGAGCTGCTTCCGTCGGAATACGATGACATCGAGCGCCATGAAATCGAGATCCTCAGCCGAGAAAAATACTCCCGCATCGACTGGAAGAGCCTCCCCCCCGAAACCTGGGAATCACGGCTCCAAAAGGCTTTCCCCCGGAACGATTGAGTCCTGCAGAATGAACGACATCCGTTCGCCCTGAGCTCGTCGAAGAGCGAGAGGCTCTCGTGCTTCGACGGGCTCAGCCCGAACGGGAACACTCCTTGGGTTTTTGTTGCGCAGGAATCACTGATTTCACCTCCGCGCGCACGATCGCCCAATACCCGCTGGGGCGATTCGCGAACCGCTCCGTCCCCGATTCGCAACGCCGACGCACAAACGCAAACAGAGCCCAACACCGAAGGATGCAGATAAAGAGCGCGTTCCCGATGAAGGCATTCTCTGCGTTTGCGCGCCTGCGACGAAGACGTTTCTCCGCGTCTCGGAGTCCGGCCGTTATGTGGTTGCATTTGTGGGTGGCATCCATTATCTTTTCTTGGTTATGCCCCAGGCATTCTCTTAGGCAGAGGACTATGTCGGAAATCGAAGTCATTCAGCTCCCGCGCGGCGGCACGCTGATCAAGACGCCGTCAGGGATTCTCCAGGTCGGCGCCACGCCCGAAACGATCAAGGACACGCTGCACCTCCTCGGCGAGGTGCCGGATACGTTCGTCCTGCCGAATCGCCTCTTCAGCACGGAGCGCGGCGTTTCGCTCGCCGACATCGAGTTCCCGGCCTACTACAACTACTTTCTCAAACATCGCAGCATCAAGGTCATCGGCCAGACACACCAGATCGAAACGATCATGGGCGTCCTCAAGGAAGCCGTGCTCGGCCCCGATATCGTTTCCCTCCAGCGGGAATTCCCCTACGGCGTGAATCACGACCTCATTCCCGATCTGCGCGCCGAAATGGAGTTCTTCCGGGCGAAAGACGCCTCCGGCCTCAGGAAAATGGAACTGAGCGACATCGCCACCGGCATCCCGTGGGGCCCCAACAACCGCGTACCGTTCGGAAACCTCGCTCTCGAGCGAACCCCGAAGGGAATGCTCCGCGTGGTCGACGGCGCCCGAGTGCTCGCCGAAGTGCCCCTGGACGTCTCGTTCGGCATCGACCGCGAATTCCCCGAGCGGCATCAGCCGTTCACGCCCCCGCTGTTCGGCGTCACCGTCATCGGCTCCGGCCACGGGTTCGACCCGAAGGAGATGACAAGCGGCTTCATTATCTGGGTGAACCGGCGCGGCATCCTCGTCGATCCGCCCGTCGACTCGACGCTGTGGCTCAAGGCGATGGACATCAACCCGCGCCTTATCGATGACTGCATTCTCACGCATTGTCACGCCGACCACGACTCCGGCATTCTGCAGAAACTCCTCGAAGAGAAAAAAATCAACCTCTATACGACAGAGACCATCCTCGAGAGCTTCGTGCGCAAATACCGCGCTCTGACCGGGCTTTCGCACAAAACGTTCATGGGGCTGTTCCATTTTCATGCGATCACGCTCCAGGTGCCGATCCGCATCCACGGCGGCGAGTTCAGGTTCTTCTACACGCTTCACTCGATCCCGACGATCGGTTTCGAGGTGTATTACCAGGGAAAGAGCTTCGCCTATTCGTCCGACTCGCTGTACGACCCGCCGACCGTGCGGAAGCTGTTCGAGACGAACGTCGTGAACCGGTATCGGATGATCGAGCTGATGAACTTCCCCTGGCACCACACGGTGATTTTCCACGAGGCGGGCATTCCGCCGATTCACACGCCGATCAAGAACCTCGCCGAGCTGCCGGAAAACGTTCAGGAGCGTCTGTTCCTGATTCATGTCTCGGAACGCTCGCTGCCGCCCGGTTCGAAGCTGCGGAAAGCGCCGGCCGGCGCCGACGATACGCTCGTCATTCCCGTCACGCCGCCTGTCAGCACCGAGGCGCTCGAGTATCTCGACGTGCTCAGCCATATCGATCTGTTTTCCGGACTCCCGATCGAGAAAGCGCGCGAGTTCCTTACGCTGGCCAAGGTCGAAACCTTTGCGCCGGGCGACGTCATCTTCAAGCAGGGCACGGTCGGGGACCGTTTCTTCATGGTCGTCAGCGGCCGCGCCTTGGTGCGCCGCAACGGCGATGTGATCAAGACCTACTCGAACAACGATTACTTCGGCGAAACCTCGATGATCCTCAACATGCCCCGGAACGCCGACGTGGTGGCCGAAACCAACCTCAAGGTGCTGGCCATGGATAAATATGACTTCCTCTATTTTATCCGCGGCTCCGAGATCGCCCGCCACATGAAGGTCATCGCAGAGAACCGCGAATACGACACCTGGGGGCTGTTCGACGATACGCCGCTTCTGCGGGGGCTTTCCTCGACCCAGCGGACGCAGCTGCAGGGCATCATGACCAGGCTCGAGATCCCCGCCGGAAGAACGCTCGCGAAGGAAGGAACCGAGCGGGAGGCGTTGTATCTCCTCGACTCCGGCACCATCGTCATGTCGCGTTGCGGACGCAAAGTCGCGAAAGCGCGGCGCGGAAGCATGTTCATGCGCATTTACTCGACCCCGTCGCGCGGACGGCACCGATTCACCCTGACGGCCGACGGCCCGGTGGTGGTGTTCGGCATCGACACGATGGAGTTTTATCGTTTTCTGGAGCACAACCCGGGCGTGTTCCTGTTGCTGCGGGAAGCCAAGATCCGCGCCCAGATCGTCTCCGCCGGGCGTGACCCGCACGACGCGGGGAACGAGCCGTCCGAGCCCGGACAGCGTCGTTCAGGCGAACCCGCCTGAAAGGATACGGTATGATCGACAAATTCCAGGCCGTTCTTCTCGGATACGCCATCGGCGACGCTCTTGCCGCGCCGATCGAGGATGTCATTCGCGACCCCTCGATGGGTCATCAGCGCGTGACCGAATACGTCAAGGCAATGCCGTCGCACCCGATCGCGCATCTCGAGCCCGGCCAGTATTCCGACGAGACCCAGGTGATGCTGATCGTCGCTGAGAGCCTCGTCGAAAAGCGCGGGTTCTCGGTCGATGACCTGACCCAGCGGTTCATCGACTGGTATCAGATGCAGAAACTGCGCACGTCGTGGCGCTTCCCCGGAAACACCATGATGAAGGCCTGTCGCAAACTCGCCTCGGGGATTCCCTGGTCCCAGGCCGGCTTCCCGTCCGCAGGGGTGATCGCCTCGGCCCGCGCCGTTCCTATAGCACTCGCGATGTGGCGTTCACCGGGCATGCTCAAGGATGCCCTCGACAAGTCATGCCGCATCACGCATACCGACCCGCGGGCTGTCGCCGGGGCCATCGTTCTCGCGACCGTCATCCGCATGGGCCTCGAGGGCAGCGAACCGGCGCCCGACGTCGTCGTGAACGCCGCGATCGAACGTTCCCAGGCGTTTGCACCCGAGATCGTCAAACGCCTCAAGACGATGCGGGACGCCCTGCGCGCGGAACCGGCCGTCGCCATGCACCAGATCGGCGTCAGCGGCTTCGCGATGGAGTCCGTACCTGCGGCGTTATACTGGTTCCTCCGACATCCCCGCAAATTCGACGAGATGATCGTGGGCGCGGCCAACGTCGGCGGCGATTCCGATGCGATCGCCGCCATGGCCGGAGCCATGTTCGGAGCCTACAATGGCCTCGCGGCGATCCCCGACCGCTGGACGAAGAAACTCGAAGGCGCCGCCCGCATTCGCCAGCTCGGCTGCGACCTTTACCGTCTTTCCACGCCCCAGAAGTAAGTCTTTTGCCGCATAGACGCGAAGACACTATATATTCATTGATTTGTTTCGTACCTTCCCGGTGACGAAAGGTTGGGTATGTATGACTGATTCGTTGACGCATCTCGATGGCGAGGGGCGTGTGAAGATGGTGGACGTCGGCGGCAAGGCCGTGACGAAGCGACGCGCCGTCGCATTCGGGACGGTGCGAACCGGCGAGCAGGCCCTTGCGCTGCTTCGCGACGGACAGATCGCCAAGGGCGATGCTTGGGCTGCAACGCGGGTGGCGGCCATCATGGCCGCGAAGCGGACGTCCGATCTCATCCCGCTGACGCACCCGATCAGGCTCGATGCCGTGAATCTCACCCTGGCGCCGTACGGAACCGAACGCGTGGCGATCGTCGCCGAAGCCCTGGCGAGCGATCGCACAGGCGTCGAGATGGAGGCCATGACGGCCGTCTCCGTCGCCCAACTGAATCTGTACGATATGGTGAAAGGCGTGTCGAAGGGCGTCACGCTCGAAGGCGCCCGGCTGCTGTTGAAAACGGGCGGCAAAAGCGGCGACTGGCTTGCGGACGGCGTCGAACTCGGCAGGATCGAGAAGCTCGCGACCAGCCGCTCCAAAGGTACGCCCAAGGACCCGATCGACGCCGTGACGATCAAGCTCGGCTTCGGCGTCGAAGGCGATGCGCACGGCGGCGACTGGCATCGTCAGGTTTCCCTGCTCGGCATCGAGAGCATCCGCAAGATGCAGGAAAAAGGGCTGAAGGTCGACTTCGGCTCGTTCGCCGAGAATATCGCCACCTCGGGCATCTGCCTGTACGAACTTCCCGTCGGCTCGCTCCTGTGGACCGGCGGCGGCGTCCTTCTCGAGGTCACTCAGATCGGCAAGGAGTGCCACACGAAGTGCGCCGTCTACCACAAGGCCGGCGACTGCGTCATGCCCCGCGAAGGCATCTTCGCCCGCGTCCTCGCCGGCGGCCCCCTCCACGCGACCGACGCCCTCCTCGCCATACGCGTGAAATGACAAGCCTCACCACGGTGAAGCCCGGTCTTCCGCAAGAACGGCGGACCACGCCCCGCGAAGGAGGCGCCGGAATGACCGCGTCCTGCCGGATTTCCACGATTCGATGAAGTATCTCCTGGCTCTCGATCCGGGTTCCGATAAATGCGGTTACGCAGTTGTCCGATACGATCTTTCCCTTGTCGACAAAGGCGTCGTCTACCTCGCCGAACTGCATCGCACCCTTCAGCGTCTCTGCATCCCCCCCTTGCCCGACGTCATCGTGCTGGGAAGCGGCACCGCCGCAACCGCCGTTTCCGACCTGATCGAAGATCTCGACCTCGGCGTCCCCGTGCGAGCCGGCGAAGAACGCAACTCCACCCGGGAAGCCCGCGACCGCTACTTCCGGGATCACCCCCCCACCGGTTTCTGGCGCCTGGTCCCTCTCGGGCTTCAGGTCCCGCCTGTCCCGGTCGATGACTACGCCGCCCTCATCATCGGCGAGCGGTATATCCTCCAACATCGGCTGAATGAAGGCAACTCCGTTGAATAACGTCGGCTTCAGCAACGCATCCGCAGATTGAAGACCGATGACGATTCAGGCGGACACGCCCTCCCGCCTGCGCATGGTCTCATGGGAATCCTCATTGAGATATAATATGAGCCAGGATGGATAAGAATATCGAACGGTCATTGGCTGCCCTGAACTCCTGGTTTTCGAACCAACATGGCGTTGCTGTCGCCTACTCAGGCGGCATGGACAGCGCCTTCCTGGCCCTTGCGGCAAAACGGGCCATCGGCAAGGCAAGCAGGGCCTTCCTGGTGGTTTCCGAGGTCATGTCGCTCCACGAGATCGACGCGGCCCGCGCCGCGGCCGTTCGCCACGATCTCGATCTCGTCGAAGTCCCCCTGAGCGTCCTTCCCCTGGAGGCCTTCACCGCGCATCCGCCCGACCGATGCTACCATTGCAAGAAGCATGTCTTCACCTCGCTTCTCGGCATCAAACCGGACGGCTGGGTCCTCGCCGACGGTTCGAACGTCGACGACCGCAGCGATCATCGGCCCGGCCGGCGCGCCCTCGCCGAACTGGGCATCGCCAGCCCGCTCGAGCTGGCCGGGTTCGGCAAGCGGGCCATTCGTGAAATCCTGATTTCATGGAACGCCGCCGACCTGGTCAGACCGCCAGGCCCCTGCCTCGCCACACGCATTCCCTTCGGAACGCGCGTGACCGCGGAGATGCTGCAACAGATCCAGGCCGGGGAATCAATCCTCCGGGAGGCCGGGTTCTCCGACTGTCGCCTCCGCCACCTCGGCGCATCAGCCAGGATCGAGGTTCCCCCCGGGGAGGTGGCCCGGGCCGAATCCCTGTTGCCCGACCTGGTCGCAAAATTCAAAGCCCTCGGCTTCACCGCGATCACCGTCGATCCCGCGGGATACCGCAAAGGCGCTATGAATGCCCCTGCCGGCCACCCCCGCCAACCATGTCCGATCTGAACCTCCGGCTTTTTCTTCTTTCTCCGCTCGCGGAAAAAGTGCTTCCGCTCGCCCTCGCCGCGATCCTCGCCCTTGTCGTGTTCCCGCTCCTGTTCAGCCCGGCAGATCCGTCCCGACATCGTCTGCGAATCGGCGTGGTTCTCGGCAGCATCGGAAGTTTTCTGCTCGCCTGGCAGGCGATGTATGTCGACCACGACGAGGTGGAGCACCTTCACTCGGCCTGGCTGATGTCGCAAGGACTTCTGCCATTCCGCGACTTCTGGCAGCACCACCTGCCCACACTCTGGATCCTGATCGCTCCGGCAACCGCGTGGTTCGACGCCGGTTCGAGCCTGGTCGAGACGACGCGGCTCAGCTGTCTCCTGATCGCCGTCGTGACCGGTTTTCTCGCATGGAGAACGAGCGTCTTGATCCATTCCGGAAAACATATATCCTGGTCGGTATTTCTCTTTCTCTGGTCGGCGATGCTGATACCGTTCCAGTGGAACGTCCTCCGTCCCGATCTGGTTTCTGCCCCTCTCGTTCTCACGGGCCTTTTTTTCCTCCTCAACGCCGGCAATGCAATCCCGGGACGCTTTTTGGCGGGCCTGTGTCTCGGCGCCGGCCTGGCGTTCACGCCGAAGCTGCTCCCCCTCGTCGGTTTTGCCGGAGCGGCCGACGTCCTGCATCGACCGTTTCCGCCAATCGGCACGATCGCTCGCAGAGGCCTTGTCATGCTCTGCGGTGTCGCGATCGCTCTCATTCCGCTCCTCGCATGGCTGATCGCTCACGATCTGACGGAACTCTGCCGCCACTGGGCTTTCGCCTTCAATCGGAAACTTCAGGAAATGGTGTTTTCCGACGGAGGCGTCCTGCCCCTCCTCTTTATTATAGCTGCTGTTGTATTTCTATTCGCATACCGCCGCGACGAAACGGAAGACCGGCGCAAGGCGAACATCGTCGGGGGGTGCATTCTCGGCGGAGCGTTGCCGATGCTTCTCAGCCCGGCCAAGGTTCTCTACCATCTGCAACTGGCGGGGATCCTGGTATTGATCGCCTTCGCCCCCGCGGCGACGGATCTGTTTCGGCAACTCGCCGCGAAGCGACGCTATTTTTCCCTGTCGTTCATCTGCGTCCTGTTCGTTCTCCCGGCCCATAGTTACACCCGGCCTTCGGCCTTGTCGCCGTTTTCCGAAGGCTTGATCCAGATGGACATTCTTCAGGCCTATTCGCACAAAGGGAGTGTCAGCCTGATGTTTCCCGCTCACCCGATTCTGGCCCGGAACGCGACGGAGTTCGCTCACGGATGGCTCTGGGAGTTTCTCAAGCTTCCCATCCTTCACGAGGATCTTCGACAGCCGCTTGGAAGCTTCACGGATCAACTCCTGACGAAAAATCCCATCCTCATTTTTCCGCAACGACGCACCTGTTCTCCTTCTGCGGAGACGGAGCGGCACGCCCTGAGCGATCATCTCCTGCAAACGGGGTTTATCGGCAAGGCGGAACGCGATCGTCTCCAGGAGTTTCTCGACCGGCGGTATCGTCTCGTCAACGTCATGAACGGCTGGTTCTGGCTCCGGAACGACATTCCGGAAATATACTAGAAAGGATATCGCTCTCTCACCAGGCCCTCATCCATCTCACTTCCGGTCGAAACGTCGAAATTCACTCTTCGAACGTCACCAAAAAAGAACCGTGCGGCCCGAAGGTCGCACGGTTCTTTTTTGGGGTGCTTACTTGAGGGTGATCTTCGCGCCGGCTTCTTCGAGCTTCTTCTTCATGCTCTCGGCGTCGGCCTTCGGAGCGCCTTCCTTCACGGTCTTCGGGGCGCCGTCGACGAGGTCCTTGGCTTCCTTGAGGCCCAGGCCGGTCAATTCGCGGACGACCTTGATGACGTTGATCTTGTTCGCGCCGGAGTTCTCGAGAACGACGTCGAACTCGGTCTTCTCGGCAGCGGCGGCAGCCGGGGCGGCGGCGCCGACGGCGGCGACGGCAACCGGAGCGGCGGCGGTGACGCCGAACTTGTCTTCCATGGCCTTGACGAGCTCGGAGAGCTCGAGAACCGACATGCTGCCGATAGCTTCCAGGATCTGGTCCTTATTCATTGTTCTAACTCCTTCTTCTTATGCTTGTTGTTCGATGAAATTGAATAATATTGAACGGTATAGATCAGGTTCAGGCTGCGGCCTTTTCCTTCTGCTCTTTGAGGGCCTGCAGGGCATACGCGAACTTGCGGATCGGGCCCTGAGAGACGGAGAGCATGTTCCGGATCGGTCCAACCATGGTGGAGAGCAGCATGCTGAGCATCTGCTGCTTGTTCGGAAGCTTCGAGAGGGCCTCGAGTTCCTTCACGGTGAGGACCTTGTCGCCGAGCAGTCCGGCCTTGAACTGGAACTTCTTGGCCTTTTCCGCGAATTCGAACAGTGCCTTCACGGGCGCCGCTTCGTCGTGATACCCGAAGGTCACGGTGTTTTCGCCGGTCAGGAAGGGTTCGAGCGCCTGGTGCTGCGGATCGTGCAGCGCGCGGCGAGCGAGCTTGTTCTTGACGACCTTCATCTCGTCGCCGAGATTGCGAATGCTCTTGCGGACAGCGTTCATCTCTTCGACGGTGACGCCTTCACATCCGGCCACGATGACGACCTTGGCCTTCGAAAGCTTGTCCTTCAGCTCGTTGATGTAGGTTTCTTTCTGTTTCATATCTGCCATTTTGAGAGTCACCTCCTTCGGTGGCTGTATCGTAATCCGTAATCAAAAAGGGTTTCCGGCCCGAAACCGGAAACCCTTCGTGATACTTCGAGGTTTCACCAGTCTCGGCAGGCCGGCCGACCCTTTCGGATCGAGCCGATTAACGCATCGGACCCGCGTCTACGACTCAGAACTATGCTTCAGGCCGCCGAAGCGGCCGTAAGCGGGAATGCACATCACACGGCGATCTTCTCGACCGTGGCGCGCGCGGCGTTGACATCGAGATCGATGCCAGGGCCCATCGTCGAGCTGATGGTGCAGCCCTTGATGTAGGTCCCCTTCGCGCCGGACGGCTTGGCCTTGTTGATGGCCTGGAAGAAGGTTAGGAAGTTGTCGTGCAGCTTCTTCGCACCGAACGAGGCTTTGCCAATGATCGAGTGGATGATACCGGCCTTCTCGACGCGGTACTGCACCTTACCGGACTTGAGTTCCTGAACCACTTTTCCGATGTCCATGGTCACGGTTCCGACCTTGGGGTTGGGCATCAGGTTGCGGGGGCCCAGAATGCGGCCGAGTTTTCCGACGAACTTCATCATGTCGGGGGTCGCCACGGCGGCATCGAACTCCGTCCAGCCTCCTTCGATCTTGGTAACCAGATCCTGGGCACCAACGAAGTCTGCTCCAGCAGCTTCGGCCTCTTTGGCCTTCTCGCCAGCGGCAAAAACCACGACACGGCAGGTTTTGCCTACGCCATGAGGCAGCACAACGCTGCCACGCAGCTGCTGATCGGCATACTTCGGATCGAGGCCGGTGCGGACGGCGATGTCGACGGTTTCATCGAACTTGGCCGATGCGCAGGCGACTACTTTCTCGAAGGCAGCCTCCGGGGTGAAGACCTGACCCAGGACGACATGCTTTTCCTTCAGAGCTGCAAAACGCTTGGAGTGTTTCGGCATACGGGTAATGTTTTCCTCCTTTCTTCAGGAATGGCCGGCCGTTTCGGGCCGGTTGAATTCGGAATCAGCCAACGACTTCCATGCCCATGCTGCGGGCGGTGCCCTTGACCATGCTGATCGCGGCTTCCATCGAGCCGGCGGTCAGGTCGGGCATCTTGCGCTTGGCGATCTCGGTCACCTGGGCGAGAGTCACCTTGCCGACCTTGGTGCGGCCGGAAGTGGCGTTGCCCTTCTCGATCTTCGCGGCCTTCTTCAGAAGGAACGCCACGGGCGGGGTCTTGGTGATGAAGGTGTAAGACCGATCGCTGTAGACCGTGATGATGACCGGAATGACGGCATCGCCTTCCTTGGACGTTCTGGCATTGAAGTTCTTGCAGAAGTCCATGATGTTGACGCCGTGCTGGCCAAGGGCCGGACCGACCGGGGGAGCCGGGTTTGCCTTGCCGGCGGGAATCTGCAATTTGACGAAACCGGTAACTTTCTTGGCCATGTTCTTGTACTCCTTCGAACGTTAGGGGAGAGCGTCAGGACTCTTCGAGCTGGATGAGATCGACTTCGATTGCGGTGTCGCGTCCGAAGATGAAAACCAGCACCTTGGCCTTGCGCTTTTCCTGGTTGATTTCCTTGATGACACCGATGAAATCCGTGAACGGACCATCGATGATCTTGACCGTCTGCCCCTCGGTGAACCCGATGGGCGTCATGGCAGCCGACCGCTGCGGGCCGATGCCGGCCGTGCGCAGGACGTTCTGCACTTCCTTGTCGTGAAGCGGAGTCGGCTTGTCGCCAAGTCCGACGAACCCGGTGACGCCGGGGGTGTTCTTCACGACCGTCCACGTGTCGTCATCCATGTTCATCTGGACGAGGACGTAGCCGGGGTAAATCTTGCGGGTCTGGGTGACACGCTCACCGTCCTGGACGCGCTCGGCGCTCTCGGTCGGAACGAGCACCTCGAAGATGCGCTCCTGTTTTCCGAGAAGCTGGACGCGGTGTTCCAGGTTGGCCTTGACCTTGTATTCAGACCCGGAATTGGTATGGATCACATACCATTTAGCTCTGGAGATGTTCACAGTCCGACCTTCCCGCCACCCACGATAACCTTCAGCACTTCACCGAACACGACATCGAGAAGGCCGATGAACAGCCCGAGGCCGATGGACGAAATGATGACGACCTTGGTCGAGAGCTTGATGTTCTCGTAGGTCGGCCAGGCGACACGGCCCTTCTCGGGTCGCACTTCGATCCAGACTTCCATCAGATGCCGGGACAGTTCTTTCCAGTAGGTGCGTAACTTATCCATGTGCCCCTCTATATAGTAAGTGATCTTGTATCAAGCAGGGCTGAAGGGAATCGAACCCCTAACCCCCGGTTTTGGAGACCGGTGCTCTGCCAATTGAGCTACAGCCCTAGACGCTGAATCATCTGTACTTTGACGGTAAAACCAGCGTTTGTGTGCGCTGGTTTCATTCCGCTCAGTTCAGAAACGCTTACTTGCCCTCTTTGTGGGGAGTGTGCTTCCGCTCTGCCGGGCAGTATTTGCTCAGCTCGATGCGGTCAGGATCGTTGCGCTTGTTTTTCATGGACGTGTAATTCTTGCGCTTGCAGCTCGTGCACACAAGGTTGATCTGTTCTCGCATAGGACTCCCTCTTTTCGGAACATTCGACCCACGAATCGGGCCGGAAGAGAAACCCCGGGGCGGTTGCCCCACCCCGGGGCTCCGTTATGACTTACTCGGTGATCGAGGCGACAACGCCTGCGCCGACGGTGTGGCCGCCTTCGCGGATGGCGAAGCGGAGACCCTGCTCGCACGCGATCGGGGTGATCAGCTCGCAGATGAACTCGGCGCGATCGCCCGGCATGACCATTTCCTTGCCTTCGCCCAGCTGGACGACGCCGGTGACGTCCGTCGTGCGGAAGTAGAACTGGGGCCGATAGCCACTGAAGAACGGCGTATGGCGGCCACCCTCTTCCTTCGACAGGATGTAGACCTGGGCCTTGAACTTCTTGTGCGGGGTGATGCTCTTCGGCTTGGCCAGGACCATGCCGCGCTCGACTTCTTCCTTGGTGATGCCGCGGAGCAGCAGACCAACGTTGTCGCCGGCCTGACCCTGATCGAGGGTCTTGCGGAACATCTCGACGCCAGTGACGGTCGAGGTTTTGACTTCTTCCATCAGACCGACGATCTCGATGGCATCGCCGACCTTGATCATGCCGCGCTCGATGCGGCCCGTCACGACGGTGCCGCGGCCGGTGATCGTGAACACGTCTTCGACGGGCATCAGGAAGGGCTTGTCGAGTTCGCGCTGCGGCTCGGGAATGTATTCGTCGAGGGTCTTGAGCAGCTTGATGATCGGCTCGGCCGCCGGGCCTTCGCCGCCGGCTTCCATGGCCTTGAGGGCGCTGCCGCGGATGATCGGGGTCTTGTCGCCGGGGAACTCGTACTTGTTGAGCAGATCGCGAACTTCGAGCTCGACGAGGTCGAGCAGCTCGGGATCGTCAACCATGTCGCATTTGTTCAGGAACACGACGATGTAGGGAACGCCGACCTGGCGGGCGAGGAGGACGTGCTCTTTGGTCTGGGGCATCGGGCCGTCGGAGGCGGAAACGACGAGAACCGCTCCATCCATCTGGGCGGCGCCGGTGATCATGTTCTTGATGTAGTCGGCGTGGCCGGGGCAATCCACATGGGCATAGTGCCGGATGTCGGTTTCATACTCGACGTGGCAGGTATTGATCGTGATGCCGCGAGCCTTCTCTTCGGGTGCGGAATCGATCTGATCATAATTCAACGCCTTCCCCTTACCGGCTTTGGCCGAAGTCAGCGTAATGGCAGACGTGAGAGTGGTCTTGCCGTGGTCGATGTGACCGATCGTACCGACGTTGACGTGCGGCTTGGTCCGGGTAAAAGTTTCCTTAGCCATGTGGTCCTCCTGATGATGTATGAGCGATTGAAATAAAAGCCCGCGGCCGGGATTGAACCGGCGACCTCTTGCTTACCATGCAAGTGCTCTACCGACTGAGCTACACGGGCGAGAAATGGATGGGGATGGATTCGAACCACCGTAGGCGCGAGCCAACAGATTTACAGTCTGCCCCCTTTAGCCACTCGGGCACCCATCCAGGTATCTGCACAAGCCGACGATGGGAATCGAACCCACAACCTTCTGATTACAAATCAGATGCTCTGCCAGTTGAGCTACATCGGCATGTTTGCATTACATTGGTCAAAGAACGTACCGGCAAGGCCACCGGTATTTGGCGATTATAAGTGAAGTTCGATCGAATGTCAATATCTATTTTTCGCGGCGACCGCGGACCGCAAAACCCTTCTGTCGCAAGACTTCGAACAGCGCAACCGCTGTACTGACGGAAACATTCAGCGAAGGCGTTTTTCCGCTCAGCGGAATCGACACACACTCGTCGCACGCACCTCCGATGCGGACTCCCAGCCCGACATCCTCTCCGCCTGCCACGAGCATCACCCGCCCCGTGTACCGGATTTCGTCATACCGTTTCGGCGCCGCCCCGTCGAGGCCAATGACCCAGAATCCGCGCTTTTTCGCGGCTTCGATCGCCACGCCAAGATTCACCACCTTCGCCACCGGCAGATGGGAAGCGGCCCCCTGAGCTGTACGGAGCGCGCCGCCCGTCATGGCCGCGGCACGCTCTCTCGGAATCACGATTCCCGAGGCGCCGGAGGCCTCGACGGTGCGGACCACGGCCCCGAGATTGCGCGGATCCTCGACGTGGTTCAGCGCCACGAGAACCGCCTCAGGATCCTTTTCGCATTCGTCGAGAAGCGCGTCGAACTCGGCATACTCGAACGCCCCCGTCTTCGCCGCGACGCTCTGCGTATCGTCACCAAAGCGGCGCCGAAACGCCTGGACAGGGATCACCTGCAGTTTCAGCTTTCGCCGATGGGCCTCCTCGCGAATCTCCCGGATCGCCTCTCCATGTGCCGAATCGGCAATGACGACCGCCTCGATCGGGCGATTCGCCCGGAGCAGCTCGATCACCTCATGCCGGCCGACGACCCACATCGAATCGTCTTCGCCGCCCTCCTGCGCCGTCTCTAGCGACGGCCGGACATGCCGGGGCTTCTCGAACCGGTGCGCATCACGATCGCCGCGATGCCCCTCGAAATCGCCCGGCTTCCGAACTTCGCCTTGCTTCTTGAACCCATGCCTCTTTCCCTGCTCGTCGCCCTCGCGCCGGGGACCGCGGTCCCTGCGTCCGAACTCGCCTCCGGCCCGGCGGCCGTCACCGCGCCGCGGAGATTCGTATCCGTCACGGCCACCGTGCGGCTTTCCTGTCTCGCCGGCTTCACGCGGCTCGCGGAATTCGCGAATCTCACGGGGTTCGCGTGATTCGCGAGGCTCGTATTCATCTCGCTTTTTGCGTTGAGGAGGACCGTCGTTCGCGGATTGGCCGCCGTGTTTCTTGTGATGGCCCTGCTTTTCGCTCCACCACTCGGTCTTTTTCTGTCCACGCGCTCCGTGAGCGGGGCCATCGGAACGGCGGGAGCCTGGGTTGAAGCGTTTCGAGCGGTCGTTACTCATCGGAATCTCCTTCTTCATCTGCCGGCGGCGCCGGCTCGGGCGGGGTCACGAGTTCGAACAACTCGTCCAGGCGGGAATCCTGGCCGGTCAGGAACAGATAGCCCACCCATGCTTCGAGCGCCGTCGCGCGCGCGTAGGTGAGCCGGTCCATCCGGGGTCCGCGATACGGCATCTTGGCGTTGCGCCACCGGCGGAGCAGCTCCTGCTCCTCGGGGGAAACGCGCTCCCAGACGGTTTCGAACATGCGCGCCTGATTGGGGGCGCACACGAGTTTGACGACGGACGAGTGCAGGTGGCCGGCATCGTCGGTGCCGCTTTCCACGTGGCGAAGCCGGTTTCCCAGCTCGAACACGCAGTCGCCGATATAGGCGAGTGTGCGCGCGGTCAGTTTCTCTGCCCGTCGTTTTTCCCAGGGGCGGGAAAACGTGAATTTCAGGGTTTCGGCAAGGTTTTCCGCAACGGTCACGCGCGCCGCCAGCGGGCGCCGTCCCGCGTATCTTCGATCATGATGCCGGCGGCCTTGAGCCGATCGCGGATCTGGTCGGCGAGATCGTAGCGCTTGCTCGTCTTCATCTCTTTCCGCAGGTCGAGGATGATGCCCATCAGAGGGTCGATGTCGACGCCGCCGGCGGCACCTCCCTGGACGGGCGGCAGAATGCCGAGCACATCGCCGCCCCAGTCGCGAAGTATATCTAGAGCTTTATTTGCCGCTCCGGAGGAAACGCCGCCGGCCATCAGGCGGTTCGCCGTCGTCACGAACGTATACAGGTGCGCGATGGCGCCTGGGGTATCGAGATCGTCGTCGAGGGCTTCGCCGACGGCGTTCGCCGTCGTTTCGACGGCTTCGAGGAACGCCACGTCCTGCGCGCCGGCCGCCACGCCCTGTTTCGCGAGCGCGTCGAGAGCGGCATGGAGCTGGCCGAGCCGCTGGAGACCAGTCGCGGCGGCGCCGATCGCCTCTTCCGTGTAGTTGCTGGGCGAACGGTAATGGGTCGAGAGAATGAAGACGCGGATCGCCTCGGGACTGTGCCGCTCGAGCAGGTCCTCGCAGGTGCGGAAGTTGCCGAGAGATTTGCCCATCTTCACGCCGTCGACGGTGACCATGTTGTTATGGACCCAGTAGCGGGCGAATGGTTTGCCGGTTACGGCTTCGCTTTGTGCGATCTCGCACTCGTGGTGCGGAAACATGTTCTCGAGGCCGCCGCCATGGATGTCGAACGTCTCGCCCAAATACTTGGTGCTCATGACCGAGCACTCGATGTGCCAGCCGGGATACCCGGGGCCCCAGGGCGAGTTCCATTGCAGAATGTGATCTGGCTCGGCACGCTTCCAAAGTGCGAAATCCTGGGGATTGCGCTTGTCGGAACGGGCCTCGACGCGCACAGCCTCGCGCAGTTCGTCGATCGTACGACCTGAAAGTTTGCCGTAATGCTTGAAGGAGGCGACGTCGAAATACACGTTCCCGTCGGAAACGTAGGCATGGCCTTTCTCGACGAGCTTCCGGACGGCTTCGATCTGCTCGCCGACGTGCTGGGACGCCCGCACGTAGAAACTCGGATGCGCCACACGGAGTCGTTCCATATCATGCATATACTGGAACATGCACTTGTCGACGATCTCGTAAGGGTGGACGCGGTCGATGCGCGCCTGGCGCTGGATCTTGTCCTCGCCGGCATCGGCGTTGTCGGTCAAATGGCCAACGTCGGTGATGTTCTGCACATAGCGCACATTGAAGCCGCGCTTCCGAAGATGCTTCACAAGAACATCGAAAGTTATATAGCTCTTTGCATGGCCCAGATGCGGCGGCCCGTAGACGGTCGGGCCGCAGACATAGATGCCTACATGCCCCTCCACCAGCGGGACGAATTTCTCTTTGGTGCGACTCATCGTATTGTACAGCATCAGATCCATGGTCATGTCTCCGTGGAAATCAAATTCGCGAAGTCTCGAAGGTTCGTGATGATACCACATCCTCCGCCCCTTTCACTCTTCAAACTTCCCGATTCGGGAATTCCCCGAAGAGGGATTGGCGAAACGGGTCACCCTGCCGATAGATGGGGTATGACGTCTGCAAAAAAAACGGGCAGAAACCCGATCATCGAGGCCGTGCTCGACCAGCTCGCGGCCGGCGTGCCCATGGAAGAGGTCAAGCGGCGTTTCAACCTTTCCCAGCGAGACATCATCCAGGCGGCGATGTACGGGGTGGCCGAGCTGCGCGAGGAGTATATGAAGCTGCTGGCGAACAAGCTTCTCAAATCGAAATGACGCCGCATCGCGCCGCGGGGTATACTTACCGGGAACCAGGCCGTTCAAAGAAATCATAGAGAACACGATGGGGATCATCCGATGTCCGCACCCGACGAACTGAAGCAACGTATCATTCGCCAGTATGGCTTTGCACTCAGGGATCCGAACCCGAGCATCCGCTTTCTGGCACTCGAAGGCCTACAGACATACCCACAGGAGTTCGACGGCGAGCTGATTCTCCCTCTGCTGAACGACTCCGACCGGTTCGTGAAATGGAAGGCCATCCAGCTCTGCGGTGTCATCGGCCTGAAAAACTCGTATCAGCCCCTCGTGAAAGCCCTTTCTTCCGCCGACCTCAGCACGAGGCTGTTTGCCGTCCATTCGCTTGCCCTGAGCGGCGATCCTGCGTTCCTGCCAGCGCTGATTCAGACGGCACAGAGCGAACTCTCACCGAAACTCCGCCAGACGCTCGTCAGGGCATTGCATTATTTCGGCGAGCACGTCCCCTGGGACTTCTTGGCCAAGGCGAGCCGCGATCCGGATATCGGCGTGCGCATCGACGCGGCGCTCGTCCTCGGCTACCTCGCCCCCCTCGAACCGGCCTGCAACGTGCTCATCAACCTGCTCGAGTCCGAAGACAACAACAACGTCTTCGCGACCGCGCTTCTCTCGCTCGGCAAATACCGCAAACAGCCTCTGGTCGCCTATTTCCAGCACAGCCTCCTCCATTCCGAAGCACGAATCCGTGCGAACGCGATCGAGGCACTCGGCCAGCTGCCGTTCCCGCTGATCGAAGTGATTGTGACTCCCTTCCTGCGAGACCCATCGAACCGGGTCAAGGCGAACGTCATGTGCATTTTTTACGACAACGGCTTTGGCGACCGGATCAGCGCAGAGCTCGATCGGTTCATGCTCTCGCCGAACCGCTGGGAGCGCTCGAGCGGCGCCTGGCTTGCCGGCACCTACAGGATAGCGCAGGCTGTCCGGCAGCTGATCCGGATGCTGTCCGACGAAGAGGGAGTCGTCGCGGGCCGAAGCGCCTGGGCCATCGGCCAGATCCGCGCCCCGAACAGCTTCAACGGCCTCGCCGCCGCATACAACACCGCCACGCAGTGGGCGCTGACACACTTCATCAAAGCGATGGGCGAAGTCGCGGCGCCAGGGGACGCTCCGCGGATCATCATGATGTGGAGCAAGGAGCGCAGCCCGGTGCTGAGAGCCCAGTTCATCGACCTTCTGTCGAAGCTTCGCAGCGCCGAGTTCAGGCAGTATGCGGCGCCCCTGGCCGGCGATGCCGACCACAACATCCGTGCCGCATCGTACCGGTATCGCGCGGCAATCGACGGCGCGAAGGCGAACGACACCCTGTTCAAGGGGTTGAATGATCAGAACGAGGCCGTCCGCGCGGCCTGCGGCGAGCTGATGCTCAGGCAGGGCGACTTCCGGGCCCTCAAGACGATGGCCGAACTGCTCAACGACAATGACAAGCTGCTCCGCGTGCAGAAGGCGTATTCCCTGCGCGAAGCGGCCTGGCTCGCCCAGAAACAGAAGGCATCGACGATGCCGCCGGCGGCTGGATGACTGCTCCGCCTGAAACAAAGCGCCTCCCGGTGCTCATGGGCATTCCGGGAGGCGTCGGTTCGGTCTGCGGAAATTATTCGGACAGGTAACCGTAGACGTAGCCGGCAAACGCGGCCAGACTGATGATCATTGCCCACCAGATGAAACGGAATATCGACATACGGCCTCCGATGTGAAATGTGGTCTGCTGAACCGATAGTAACATAGGGACCCGGTGACGTCAAAAACAGGACGATGAACGATGCAGAAACGCTTTGACACTGAATGGAACTTCCGGAAATGGCTTGCAGTGCTGCTTCTTGGCCCTGCGCTTCCGGCCTTCGCGCAGTTCGACGACACGAATATTCTCGTCGAGGAGGCCGTCAACCATATATATCAACAGCGATACAAGCAGGCCCACCAGTGCCTGCAGCGAGCCTACGAGCGGTCTCCCCGTCATCCCGGCGTGCATTTCAACCTGGCCCGTGTATTCGAGCTGACCGGGAACTTCCAGGAGGCGCTCAAGGAATACCAGCTCGCGGCCGTCCTCGACCCATCGATGGTCGCTGCACGACGCGGCATCGCCCGATGCACCGTCGATATGAAACGGCAGCGCGGGGAAGAACAGGCCGCGGTGCTCGACCGGGCTGCGCAGGAACGGGCGGGCCGGAACCGGCAACCGCAGCGAGAATCCTCCTCCCAACAAGCCCGGGCACCGGTCGTAACCCAGCCCTACACGCCGGATCTGCCGGTCCTGCCGCCGGCCCGGCAACCACAACAACAGGCACCCGTCTCGCTTCCGGCGATGCCGCCATCGACTCAGCTTCCTCCCACCGAAAGCCTCCGGGTGCCGCCGCTTCCGCCGCAGGCCGCCCAGAAAGCGAAGGAAAGCCTCAAAACCGGCGCCGAGTCGCGCGCCGAGGAGTTCATCGAGCGTGGCCGGTATCAGCAGGCGATCGACCTTCTCGAGTCCCTTCTCGAGAATGATGCCGACAACCCCCGCCTGCACTACCTTCTCGGCAAGGCCTACAGCCTGAAAGGCGACCTGTTCGCCGCCATCAAGCACCTGGAAGAGGCGATCAGGGTCGACGAGCATTT
>ENA-UOWE01000120-UOWE01000120.1-activated-sludge-metagenome-genome-assembly--contig:-NODE-120-length-115578-cov-10.395359_pt1 | contig 115578 bp, 91 predicted proteins | sample MGYA00249841_ERZ761562 | MGnify/ENA primary metagenome ERZ761562 (study PRJEB28883, sample SAMN05720200) | activated sludge metagenome | isolation source: Anaerobic digester | place: Japan... | reverse complement strand
TCTGTGACGTCGGGGCCGACAGCGCCTGTCCGGAAGGAACTGACAGGGATGCGAGGAACAGCAACGCGAGAGGAAAAAGATCTCGTTTCTTCATCTTACTGCTCCGTATCCGATGCGGATTTGAGCACGCCTTCGAGCACCGTTCCCTTCAGAAGCCGGGAGAACACATCGGCGACGCTGCTGCCGCCGAGAATCGCGAGAGGGGCCATGCTCTGCGCCATGCGCTCCGCGAGTGCCTTGTCGCTGAACGCCTGCATCGCGGCGATGAGCTTGGGCGATACCGCGCCGGCCTTGCCGATGACGGCCTCCGTCTCGGTCTTGAGTTCTTCGAGCTTGAGCGCCAGCCTGCGCCGGGTGACTTCCAGCTCGAGATCGTACGCTTCCTTCTTGCGGGAAAGCTCTGACGAGTCGATCTTGCCCAGCGTCGCCTGGTCGGCGAGCTTCGCGTCGAGCGTGCGCTTCCGGGCCTCGGTTTCCGATTCGATCTTCGCCAGGTTCAGCAGGAGCTGGGACTTGGCCTCGAGCGTGAGCAGCCCGAACTCCTGCTGTTTCGTCTGAGACTGCGCCTCGGCGATCTGCTGGCGGATCGACTCGTTCTGCTGGGTGAAATCGAGCTGGCGTTTCTGGGAAGCGATCTCGAGCGTCTGTTTCACGACCGAGTGCTGGGCGTCGATCAGCAGCTTCTCGATCGCCTCGTCGCCGATCTTCACGTCGAGCACCTCGACGTCGTAGATATGCATGCCGTTCTCGGCGAAGCTGCGGCCCGCGCGCTTGCTGTCGGAACCGGCGCTGCCGAGGATCGTGTCGCGGATGATCCGGATGGCGGTGGCGTAGAACTCCTCGATCCGGTGCTGCTTCACGGCGTGCCGGACGAGCGAGCGCATGTGGTCGGTCAGGAACTTCACATAGTTCTCGACATTGAACCACTTGCTCGAGTCGCCCTCGAAGTTGACCCGGTAGGACAGCTTGAGCCGGACGCGGCAGAGATCGTTCGTCTCGGCTTCGACGACGTCGGAAACCTTGTTGTGAAGCACGCGCAGATACGCCGTCTTGATCTTGTTGTCGTCGCTCTTCGGCGTTCCGGTCGAGAGCTCGAGGCTTTCGAGCGCCTCGTCATATTCGAGGAGATATGTTTGCGGGCCCGCGATGACCCTGCGCTCGCCCGCGCGGCCGACGACCAGGACGGCATAGCCGGTCCAGATGTCGATGGCGACGGCGCCTTCGTATTTTGTATCGAGCGTTATCGTTCGCGGCTGGGTGAAGCCGCGCTTGCGGGTGAAGTCGTCCCCGGCGTGCCCCTCGGCCGGCGGCTCGGCGGCCGGAGCGACGGGGATGCCGGGCCTGGGGGGGACGGGGGCGGGCGAGGGAAGTTTCGTCCGGGCTTCCCCGTCGGGGAGATACGCGTCGGCGTGCTGGGCCTTGGCGATGTTCTTGAGACGCACGTTGTATTCGAGGGCTTCCTGGTTGCCGGGGAACCAGAGGGCGCACTGCTTCGGCTCGAGAATCCGGCGGACGATCACTTCCTGACGGGGGTCGGGAAGGAACATGCAGGGGCCGCGCTTGAGCGTGACCTTGCCGGTGTTGCGGTTGAGGAAGTAGCGACCCTCGCCGGCCGGAATGGCGACCGCGTAATGGATCTCCTGCTCGCCGTATTTGATGATCGCATGCTCGGGGCGCGGGAAGTAGATCATCTGGTCTTTGCCGGTGATGAACAGCTCCTCGCCGACCTTGTGCTCGACGCCGTCCTCGCCTTTGTAGGGGGCGATGACCTTGATGTACAGACCGCTGATCTCGTTCAGTTCGATCGCCTTGAACTTGCGCGAACCGTTCTTCTCGACGAACGCCTCGGTGGGGCGGGGGAAGACGACCGCCGGACCCTGGATGTACCGCTTGTTGCCGTCTTCATCGAGGAGAATGCAGTATTCCAGCCGCTCGAGCGTGACCGCTTCCCGGACATACGTGTTTCTGGCGTCGCGAACGACCTCGATGCCCGTCGGCGGAATGTAGAACGAGACGTCGGTTCCCTTGATGACCAGCTGTTTTCCCATGGTCAGTTCGGGAACGTCGGATGCAGGATCGACGGCGCCGCTCTTCGGATCGGGTGGTGTCGGCGGTGCGGACGGTATGGTTCCCGGGGTGACGCTGTCGGTCCCGGCCGGTGTCTGGGGTTTGATGACCGCTTTCTTCCAGTTCGCTTTCGCGGCTTCTTCGTCGTAGACACGGACGACGAGATACTGGTTTGACCGCAGGTGGTGGCCCTGGATGATGCGGACCATCTGACCCGGCCAGAGAGAGAACGAAACCGGGCCCGGAATGTTCACCTTCCGGCCGATATTCAGCTCGGGAAGGTTGTTGGGGCCGAACGTGCGCGGCTGGTGGCTGTCTTTGGCCGGGTTCTTGAGGTTGAGATACCAGCCTTCAGGGGCTGTCGAGAAAATCGAGATCGACTGCTCAAGATTGCACCGCTCGAACCGCTTGGTACGGTCGTTGAAGATGACGGGCTGGTCCGTGTTTGCAAGACTTGTCTTGCAGGGGCCGACGTAGACGACGATATGGCCCTTTGTCTGGTCTGAAATGAGGGCAAACTCGTTCGGCGCCAGGACGAGATCGCGTTCGCGATTCGACGCTTCGGGCATGTAGGTATCTCCTCTCGTGCGTATGGGCATGGAGGAATTATAGATTCCCGCCCGCCGGCGGTCAAACGGCAGTCATGTTTCCGAGATCAGGCCGGGCGGGGTGGCGCCGCAGAGGCGCTGAGGCGGGGAGAACCGCAATCCTTTTACCAGCACGTTCAGCCTGGGGCTTGTCATTGCGATGTAGGGGCGGTTCGCGAACCGCCCCAACGGGAAAAGAGCGGCCGGTTTGTGCCTTCGTGTGGTGAAAGAGTTGTCAGTTTTTGTGGAGCGTGACGTCGAGGGTGTGCCAGTTTTCGGTCAGGAAACCGACGCCGTCGAGGCGGAACAGTTCGGCTTCGACGGTGCAGCGCACGCGGCGGAGGAATTCATCGCGGTCGCGGTTGAGGATGATGTAGTCGTAGGACCAGGCGTGGGCGATCTGCTCGCTGACCCGGTGGAGCCGCTTGTCGAGGTTCGTTTCGGGCTGGCGGGCGAGGATGCGCCTGGACAGCTCTTCGATCGAAGGTGGCATGATGAAAATGCCGATGACCTTTCGGCGTGAGATCGAACGAAGCCGGTGAAACCCGTTGAAATCAAGTTCGACCAGCAGGTGGTGGCCGTCGTCGGCATTGATGAGCCGGCGCGGCGAGCCGTACAGCTCGTCGTTGTAGGTGCGGGTGAACTCGAAGATCTCGTTCTGCGTCACCAGTTCCTGGAACCGGGCATCGCTGACGTAGTTGTAATCCTTGCCGTCGCGCTCGCCGTTCCGGCGGGCCCGCGTGGTGTACGTCGGCGAACGGGCGATCGAATCGGCGAATTCACGTTCGATGAAATCGAGGGCCGTTCCCTTGCCCGAACCGCTCGGGCCCGAGATGACGAACAGCAGAGGTTTCGGCTTCATGCCTGGTTGGGAGGTGACTTCCGTCATTGATGACCACCGCTTTTTGTAGAATTGAACGCATCGTACCCTGTCGGCACACGTTACCAGATTTCTTCTTCCGGGCAAAGACCGCCGTGCGAAAATCGATGTCTGGGTGGTGAGAAATCAATAGTGGGGCGGCTTTTCATTGGCGATGTTGATGTCGGCCTCGGTCATCGACGAGGGGGAGAGCTTCTGCCTGACTTGGGAGATGAGCCGATCGAGCTGCTGCACCTCGCGCTGGAGGCTCGTGACGGTCTCATTCAGATCTTCGATCGTCTTGTCCTGGTAGGAAACTTTCATCTCCAGCTCTACGATGCGTGCTTCGAGACCGTTTTGTTCTATTGTCATAGATATAGTATATGCCGCTCTTATTTCTTTTTCACGCTGAAGCCGAAACTGCCGATGGCCTTGCCGAGTTCGAAATAGGTTCCGTGCGCGAAGGCGAGAAGGCCGGCCTTCTCGATCGAGAGGTGGTTCTCGGCGGAAATCAGCCGCCGGGTGACCTGAACCCCGACGATTTCGGCGATGAACAGCGTGTGCGAACCGAGCGGAAGCGTCTGCTTGACGCGGCACTCGATGTTGATGGGGCACTCGGCGATGATGGGGGCCTTTACATGCTCCGCCGGCGCCGCCGTCAGGCCGGCGCGCGCGAACTTGTCTCCGTCGCGGCCCGAGACGACGCCGCAGAGGTCGGTCGCGAATGCCTCGTAGCGCGAAGGCATGTTGACGACGAACTCGCCCGTCTCGGAAATCAGCCTGAACGAGTGTCGTTCGGGTCTGATGCCAATGCCCAGAAGCGGCGGGTTCGTGCACAGCGTGCCGGCCCAGGCCACCGTGATGATGTTCGGAGGACCTTCCCGCCCCTGGCAGGAAACCATGACCGCCGGAACGGGCCCCAACATGGTGCCCGCCGGCCACGTGCGTTTGGGTGGCGGACCCCCCGCCAGGGCTGCGTGCCTGGTGCTTTTTGTCATGATTCAATTCTAAACGAAGTGCGTAACGTTCGGCAACTCACCAGAATGCCCTGATGAATGAATTGAACTCAATTGGAACGCCACTGAACAGGAATATTTTGTAATAATAAAAAAACCGCCCGAGATCGGGCGGTTTATAAAAAACAAAACTTCTTCACGGAGTGAATGTATCGAAAGTAACTCCCGGATCGGTAATTTCATTACCGGTAACTGTACCGGCATTATCTTTGCACTGATGCATAGATACTTTGAAGGTATTGAGGGTGGCATCAGCCTGAACGATTTGAGCTGTAATGGTGCCAACCGTTCCTGCAGAATTTTTCACATTGAACGTTTGTGCAGAAATCATTTTATCTTTAAGAGCCGAATAGACAACTGTACCAGCTTTTACACCTGCTCTTCCGGCTGCCTGCTCGTTGGCAAGGTAAATATTAGCGGCAGAAAGAACGCTATTGAAATTAGAGACGAAAGCAGCCCGCCGAGCTTCTTTCATCGCATCAGTCGCGCCGCCGAAGAAACTTGGGGCAGCGGCGGCGGCGACGATTGCCAGAATGGCAATGACGAGAAGGAGTTCCATGAGGGTAAAACCACGATTTGAACGGATCATTTGAAGGTGGCCTCCGGTGTGTGAGTGTTTTGAACAGAACTGACGAGGTGTGAATTATAAGCGAAGATGTCATTTCAGTCAAGAATGTAAAATGAACCAGGTTCATCGGACGTTTTGCATTCTGAGACGTGCGGCCTATCGCTGGGGCTTTTTTTCGTTTCCTGCGGGGGCGGTTGATTCCTTGGCGACGTTGGAAAGCCGATGATCTTTCACGATGGGGGCTTTCTTTTCGGATGGGGCCTGTTTGGACGACCCTTCAGACTTCAAGCTCAGGGGGAGCGTGAGGCTTGCGATCGGTGAAGAGGCGATGACCGCGGGATTGCCGTGCATCATGCTGATCGATGTCGCGAGCCTGGGTGAAAGGGTGCCTTCGAATTCGGTATCGACGATGCGGGTGGTGATGAGAATCATGAGATTCGTCTTCTTGTTGGTTCTCTTGGAAAACTTGAAGAATTCGCCGAGAACGGGAACGTCTCGGAGCAGCGGCACACCGGTCGTTGATTTGCCGTTTTCGCTGGTCAGGAGGCCGCCGATGACCATCGTTTCCCCGTTCCTCACCTCGACGGTGGCTTCCGTCTGGCGTGTCGCGATGATCGGGGCGCCGTTCTTCGCGTAGGCGATCGCATCGGAAACCTCGGGCTTCACCGTCATGCGAACCGTGTGATTGTCGGTGTGGATCATGGGCGTGACGTCGAGAATGATGCCGACGTCGACGAAATTCACGTTTTCGGTTGTATTCCCGCCGTCGGTGAGCGTCGTCGAGGTGGTGTAGGGAATCTTCGTGCCGATCTGGATCTTCGCCTTCTTCCCGGTGACCGACATGATCTTCGGCCTCGAGAGAACCTGCGCCTTGTTCTGGGATTGGGCAGTGTCGAGAAGTGCCTGGAGGTTGTTCAGGCTCCACTTGCCGAACTGGAAGGACTGGTAGGTATCCGCGTTCGGTGATTGAACGGAGTTCGCGGGCGGAAGTTGAACGGGATCGAATTTCCCCGTGCTCCAGGCATTGGCGGGGCCGGTATACCCGACGGAGGTGTTCCATTTGATGCCCATGTTCTTCTCGAAGTCGGTGTCGACCGCGACGATCTGGGCTTCGATCATGACCTGAGCGAGCGGCTGGTTGATCGTTGTGAAATAGGTTTTGAGACTGGCAATTTTTTCCAGCGTTGAATGGATGAGAACGATGCGCCGTTCCCGATCGAGGAGAAAATACTCTTTCTCGATCGGCTTGCCGTCTTTTGTCAGCGCCGCTTGCTGATTTGAGCTCCCCGTTCCTGAGGTTTCGCGGGCAATCACCGACGTCAGCTCTTTCTCGAGACTGTCGAAGTCGACATGGTCGAGTTTGAAGATCTCGGTGATGAACTCGACTTTCGCCACGAGCGGGGAGGAGGCGACTCCCTGGGCGGAAGGAGGCAGTTCGTCGAGACTCTTCGCGAGCTGCTCCGCTTCGGCGAGTTGCTTCTCGGTGCCCAGACAGATGAGGGAGTTCGTAGGCGCGTCGGTGACGATGTTCATGCCGGTGCTCAGATCCTTGATGAGCTTCTGAATGTCTTCGGCCTTTCGCTTTTTCAGGACGACGATGCGGCTCGAGACAGGCTCTTCCGGCTTCACGAGCGGAATGGCCGCCATGGACGGGGCGCCGTTCGCGGCGTCGCTCACGTGCGTCCAGGGCTGGCGGGGTTGAAAGACGTGCAGACGGCCGTTTTCAACCATCCAGTCGAGGTTCAGCGGACCGACGATCTCGCTCATTGCCTGGTCGAGGCCGGCGCCGTCGAACTCGAGGTTGACGGCCCCGGGCAATTCGACCTGCGGCTGGAGTTGAAGACCGAAATTCGCTGCAACCTGCTCCAGCGCCTGCTCGGTCGGCATCCCGCGAATGACCATCGAGAGGGAGCCCGACGGGACGGCCTGTTTCTGAGCGGACGTGAGAGCGGAAAGCGCCGGCGGCGTTTCTGGTTTTTGAGAATCATTCCCGGATGCGGCCTTCAACAGATGGCTGGAGGCCAGCAACAGACAACCGACGGCGGTGGCCGACACGATCCTGCTTGGTTTGAACCGGTTCATATCATCGATGCTCCCGTGGTGTGTGGGTAAATATATTATTATCGTTATAAGGAAAAATCGCGTTCGACGGTGCCGTATGTCACATGACAGGATCGTTCATCCGTTCTGACGACCGTGACCCCCTCGTATGAGGAGCCCGGTTTCAGCGCGATGACGTTTTCCGACTCTCCCGCGAACAGCGCGGTCCATTCGGCGTTTCCGGAACGGCGCATGCCGTACAGCTTCATGTTCTCGTAAAAGAAGGGAGTGAACGGTTTCAGCGTTTCGTGGAGAGACTCGATCAACTTCGACGCGGACGGGGAGACGATGGTCTGGACGAAGGCGATCTGGATGTTGGCGATATCGCTCATGCGGGGAGTGAGGTTCCCGAAGAGGATGTGGTAGACATTCAATCCGAACAGAACCAGGGATACCGTCGAAGCCACGACGGCGAATTTCAGCGTGTCGTTCACAGGCTCACCCCCCCTGACGCGGTGTCATCAAGATACACCATCTCGACGTTCCCTTCGACGATGACGCTGCTTCCGGCCCCGGTCACGGTCGTCCTGGTGAGGCGCAGCAACTGGGGGGCCGTCTCCATCGCGGCGAGCGCCTTGACCGCATTCGCATAGGTGCCGATATATTTGAACCGGAACGGCCAGACGACATGCATTCCTTCCGAATGGAACTTCCCCTCGGGAACGACTTCCCATTCGCCGGGAATTTGCGAACGCACCGTATCGAATGACGCCATGAGGTTCGCGCGGGCTTGGGAAAACGGGGGGAGAATGAAGGAAAGCGCCCTCTGCCGTGCCTTGAGTTGCTGGCGTTGCAGTTCGAGGGCTTTTTTCATGACCTCGCCGCGTCCGTCCGCGAGATGGCGTATCGTGGCGGTCGTATCGACGTTTTGCTGACGGCCTGCCTTGAGCTGTGAAAGTTCCGCGAGCAGAGAATAGCGCCACGGCAGGAACAAAAGCCCGATGATGACCAGATACCGCAATATTCGCTCAAACATTGAAATGTCATCCCTTCTTGGTGAGCAGACCGGTGATGGAGAAGGAAACGGTCGTTCCGCCCGGCGAGTCGAAGGAGATTTCCACCTTTTCGAGGAACGGTGACGCTTTCACGGCATCGAGATACCGAAGAGAGGATTCCGTGTCCACGGATTTCCCGGAAATGGTCACTTTGCCTTCTTTGTTCAATATTTCCAGCTTTTCGAGCCGTGTTAAGGCGGGCAGGCTTTCGGAAAGATATCGAATGAGCGTGGTTGTCTGGCCGCGCCGGGAAATGTCGGCGGTTACTCCGCTGGCTATCGTCTCGACACCGGCATACAACTCCTGGTTGGACCGATTGAGTTCGACGATCTGGTTGAAAGCCTGATTCTGTTCGATGAGCAGAGCGTTTTCCAGGGCGATATTTGATTTCAACGATCTCATGAGAATGAACGGGGCGATGCACATCACGATCATGGCGAAAAAGGCGAGCCGGGGAGATGCCGCCAGAAGACGTTCCCTCCGGGTGCGCGGGGGAAGCACGTTGATGGCCGCCGGCATGACGCCGCCCAAGAGCCAGCTCCACCTGGGAAAATCCTCGCCGACGGCCGTTTCATCTTGCATGATGCCGTTCAGCTCGATGACTCGTGCCGAGAATCTTTCGGACAACATGGACGCAAGTTGAGGCTCCGCGACGACCGGCTGGCAAAGGAACAGGGTCGGGTTCTCGGAGAGGAGCTTTCGGCCTCGAAGTTCGGCGAAAAGCGTTCCGATGTGCGTCATGATCTCCTGTCGGTTATCGGCGATCGAATTCTTGACGGCCGGGGGGACTTCCAGCGATTCCGACAGGATTCTCATGAGATCGGGCGGGGTGATCGAAAATGCGGAGAACACGGCGTTTTCGAGTTCTTTGATGGAACCGGTAAGGAGCGACCGGACCATGATGAGTTCTCCGCCGCGCCATGCAGCCAGATTCACCTGCGAATATCCGAGACTCGCGATGACGACGGTTTCGGGGTTGTTGCGGCCGAGCTGGCGGGCCGTGGCTCCGAGCAGCGCATCGAAGCCGGTTACGATGCGTTGGAGGGAATAGCCCAGGCTGGCGCAGAGTTCCTGGGCTGAGTCACTCAGGGATCGGGGAACGAACGTGACATAGACTTCCCGATTCTTGCCGTCGACCGGATTGCCCATCCGAAGGGAAAGCAGATACTCTTCTCGAGAACCGAAGTATTCATCTCGCCGAAGGCGGAGATTTCCAAGAATTTCGGTTGGTGACAAGGTCGATGGGAAATGAAACATCCGTATTCCGCATCGCTCCTGAAAAACGAACACCAGCTGCGATCCGCCGGGAAAAAACGATTGCATCTCGGTTTTGAGGAGCGGCCAGGGGGAATCGCCTACCAGCGGGATGGTCTTGCATGCCCATCCCTGGGTTTCGTGACGGACAAGCCGGGCATAGGATGATTCGATTTCGACAAAGCCCGGTTTCTGATACGTGCGAGCGGTCATCATATACCTCCGGCTTCAGGATGTGACATCAGCGGCACAATGGAGAAATATCGATTATTATACGAACTGCCTGAGAATGGCAAGAAGAACTGTTCGCCTATCGGCAGGTTACGGAAAACCCGTAACGATCGCCGGTGAAGTTTGATTGCCGCTGACGGCGCCGGTTCCGAGTCTGCCGTTGTCGCCGCGGCCCCATGAATACACGGTTCCATTCGCGGAAATCGCGAGGGAATGATACGAGCCGGCCGCGATTCCGACGATGTCGGTGAGAGACGTAATTCGCGTCGGGACGGATTTGGACACCGTCGAGCCGATCCCGAGCTGTCCGTACGAATTGTCTCCCCATGCCCAGACCGTTCCGTCATTCTTCAACGCGAGGGTATGGTAGGCACCGCAAACGACCCGTCGGACGTTCGAACAGTTTGGAACGGGAACCGGGCGATCGCGAGAAACGGTATCGCCGAGTCCGAGTTGCCCGCTCGAATTCAGCCCCCATGCCAGAAGCGACGTCGTGTTCGATTCGCTTGCGACGGCGATCGAGTGATAATCTCCGGCAGCAACGCCGATGTAAGCCGTCGGAAGTTTGGGATAGCCGCGCAGCGTATGAACGCCGATCTTGGCGGGGGAAGAGGTGTAGAACCATTTTCCATTCGCGTTCGATGCCGAGGTGCTGAGCCAGGAACTCGGCGCTTGAACCGTCAGGGTGTATGTTCCCGGATATTGAAATTCGTATGTCGTCTCCGACTCGATCTGATCGAATTTCCAAATATACCGGTTTGACGATGGATTCGTGTATGAACTGAAGATGACGTTGACGGAGTAGGTGGAAATGCTCAGATGCTGAAATTTCGCATACGAAGAAACGCCCCACAAATTCCACGGTATCGCGACGTTCAGTTCCACCGTTATGCTGGATATGCCGAATCTCGACGGGATATAGACCTGCGTCGTTCCGGGATTCGTCCTTGCGGTGGTCGTGAAAGGAGAAGAAGCGATCTCGGATATTTCGCCGCTATTGACCGTAACGGCAAAAGGCGAGTAGTTACCCGCGTCAAATCCGATCTGACCGTTGGCGTTGTTCCCCCAAGCGTAAATATGGCCTGTTTTATCGATCGCCAGAGCGTGTTCACGACCCGCGGCAATGCCGACGATCCCGATGATGCTGCTTTGCGAGGTTCGAACGGTCACCGGAACGGAGGAATTCGAGGGGGTTCCTAGCCAGGGTTTCGGATATGTGTTGCCCAGTTGTCCATTCGAATTCAGTCCCCAGGCTAGAACATTACCGTTCGGACGGATGATCGCGAGACTGAACGAGGTGCCGGCGGCGATGTCGCTCACGTTTGAAAGGTGGTCGGACCCGTTCGTGACGGCATGCGGAGCATAATACGCCGTGGTGTTCCCGGAGCCAAGCTGCCCGTAGGCGTTGTTTCCGAACGCCCACGCATTTCCGTGCATGTCGAGCACGAGGCTGTGGTCTCCACCCGCCGCGACGTTCCACCCCTGGCTGAAATCGGTTCCGACGTCCAAACAATCGCCCTTGTTCACAGGAGTCGGGGTCGCGCGCTGGGCGGTGTCGTTCGTGCCAAGCCGGCCATTCGTATTCAGTCCCCAGGCAAGGAGAGAGCCGTTCGCTTTCCAGCCGAAACTGTGAGCACCCCCTGCGGTCACGCCGGGAATGGCCGCAGGCGCGGATGACAACCGGCTGAAATCATAATCGGCGGCGACATTCCCGTGATATGCCTTGGCAGAAGCCTTGAGAAATCTGTTTCTGGCAAGCATCGTTCGACCTTCGAGAAGATCGACGCGAACCTTGAAACCATCAGGATAGGAAAATGTCGCAACGGAGTTCACGAAGCCGCAGAAGGGTTCGACGACGTTTATGTTCGCTTCGTGCAACTGCCACTGATTTGCCCCTTCGAGCGCCCAATGGATGCGAAACATCTCTTCGAATGTCTGGGGGCGTTTCGGAATGGTTTGCGCGTCATGCAGCAGAAGCGGCGCTATCGACGCTGAAACGAGAATGAGAAACAGGATTGCGGCAAGAATGTATCCTCGGTTGCACGATATCGAAGGTGTTCGTTCTCTCATAGGTTCTCCGGGCTTCGTGGGGAGGGTCATCTCAACGGATAGGCAAGCATGCGGACGGTCGCTCCGCCGGGAATTCTCTTGCCTTCGAGGCGTATGACGACGGTTTGGTCATTCGATGCATCGGTCGTTATCGAGCCCGTCACCTGTTCGAGGATGGTATGGACCTGGCCCGTCTCATCGGTCCAGGTGAGATTCTCGTCTCCGGTGAAGGCGAAACTCGATGCAAAGGCACGACTCTGGGTGATTGTGCGCGAAACGAGAAGAGCCGCTTCCATCAGACGATTGACTTCGGCGACGCGTGCGTTGCTTTCGAAAACGAGCGAAAACTGCATCATGAGGGGGCCGAGAGATATCCCGGCAAAAATGGTGGAAAGGGCGATGACGGAAAGGAGCTCCATCAACGTGAATCCTATGCGTGCATATCGTTTGTTCATGACATCAGTGGGTTGTGACATAGGTGATGATTTCAGAGCGCGCTCCGGTTGTCTCATCGGTTACGGCGACATGAAACGGCATGGCGGGAGATCCGCCGAACGTCATGCCGTATCCGGTCACTGAGGAAACGCTCGAAGACACCGTGAGTGCCGAGGAGCCGTCAGGATGGGCGGGTGATGAGGTCAGAAGCGGGCCTGCGGTGCCGCCCCCCTGAATATGGCGGCTCACGACGGTCAGGGCGGCGGTATCGCTTGCCGCCTGGACCAGCGTCAGGAGATTGTGAACGGCGATCTGACAGCGGAACCTGCCGATGGTCTGAGAATTGGAAAACGAGTAGATTGAACCGAAGTAGGCGAGGCTCATGGAGATCACCGCGACTAAGGGGATCGCCACGAGGATCTCGGCAAGAGAAAACCCTCTGGAAAATGATTTCACAACCATCTGCACCCTCGTCCGCCGCCGCCGCCCGAAGAACCGCCGGTTTCGGCAGTTCCGGCAGTCGGTTGCGGAATTGGGATTCCTTTGCCTTCGAGGGTGATCGTCCGGATTTCTGTGCCGTCGGCTCTTGCGAGCGTCAGGACCGCTTGGTTCCCGTATGGGGTGAAAGAGATGTTTCCGAGCGGATCGAACCCGGCCTCTATGGCCGAAATCTGAGTGCCGTCGAGAGATATCGATTTGATCACATAACCGGACGGAAGAGCCTGCTGGTCGGACTGCATCGTAAACGTCGACGTCGCGCTGGTAAACGAAATTCGCCCTCCGACGACCCTGCCTGCAAGGCCGGCACTGCGTGTTTGCTGTATGGCTCCGAGGATGATCCGACTGGCGGTTTCGTCTGATGCCGCATGCGAATCCACGAAGAAGAGCGGTAGGACGAGGGGAGCCGCAACGATCGCAACGGCACAGGTGAGCAGAAGCTCCCATAGGGAAAAGCCTGAAGGCCCGGTTCGCTTCATATCAGGCCTTTTTGATCATGAAGCTCATCTGGTAGATGGGCACGAAGACGGATAGCATGATGAAACCGACGATGACGGCAACGCCGAGGATCAAGAGCGGTTCGAGAAGGCTGAGAGCCGATTTCATGGCTGTCTGCAGCTGATCGTCATAGAACTCGGCGATTTCCTTGAACATTTTGTCGAGAGCTCCGGTGCGTTCGCCGGTCTCCACGAGCTTGACGGCCATCGGAGGAAAGATCGGATTTTGTTCGAGCGCTTGCTGGAGGCTTGCTCCCCGTTCGATGTGCTCACGCATCTTGATCACGACTGATTTGGGGGTCGTCATCTCGATCGTGTTCTCGATTGCTATCAGAAGTTCGCGCAACGGAACTCCGGCGGCAAGCAGCATGGAAAGCGGCTCGGAAATCAACACCACATGGTATTTCTGCACGACCTGCCTCAGAACGGGGAGAAGCATGGCTGCTTCCCCGAGGTGACATTGAACGGTCGAATTGAACAGCGTCAGAATGCCGCCGACGACGGCGGCGGCGAACAGCCCGCCGACCAATCTGATGTGTTCCTCGATCAGCTTGCTTCCGGCGATAAGGGCCCTGGTCGTGACGGGAAGCTCGACTTTCGCGGACTCGAACAATACGGCGAACTTGGGGACGGCGAAAACGACCAGGACCGTGACGACCAGCGTCGCGACGCAGAGAAGGAGCATGGGATAGGCAAGCGATCCCAGGATCTGGTTTCTCAGGGAAAGGCGACGCTTGCTCGTCGATGCCAGTTTGGCGAGAACCTCTTCGAGAACGCCACCAGTTTCACCGATTCGGACCATGGCAATCATGAATCTGTCGAAGATTTCCGGATGCCGGGAAAGGGCTTCCGAAAATGATTTGCCGGCGGCCACATCGAGCCTGACGTCCGAAAGCGCCTGCTTGAATACCGTGCTGGTTTCGGTTTGTTCCAGCGATTGCAGGGCTTCGGCAAGGCTCACGCCGCACTTGATCATGATCGAAAGTTGCAGAAGAAATGTATTGAGCGTTTCCGCGGAAACGAACGAGAACAATCGAATCTCGGAACTGAGGGAGGTGGCGCTCGACGTTTCGACAAGCGAGGCGACCCACAGCCCTCGTGACGTGAGTTCGGCCATGGCGGCGGAATCATCGCTCGAAGTAAGTGTTCCGCTGACGGTCTTGCCTTCGCTGTCTTTTGCCTGAAACTCGTATATAGCCATTGGTTCTCCTGATAATCAGCCCTGGGGCGCGTGGAAGCGCGTCAAAGGACTCTGGCCAGCTCCATGAAGCTGGTTTGCTTATGACGAATTTTGGAAATGCCCGATTCCAGCAACGGAACCATTCCGTTTTTGACGGCCTGTTCCTCGAGTTGACGGGTTGTCGCACGGGCAAGCATCAATTTCCTGATCTCGTCGGTTACCGGCATCACTTCCTCGATACAGCCCCGACCGCGATATCCGATGCCGGCACACGCGGCGCAGCCTTTTCCCCGGTAGCTCTGGAAGTCGGGGTCGAAGCGCTTGCGAATCTGCTCTGACAGCTCTTCTTCGACGAGACAATTCGGGCAGTTCAAGCGTACGAGACGCTGGGCGATGGTGCCGAGGAGGACGTTCGCGGCGAGATACGGTTCGACGCCGATCTCGGTCAGGCGCACGGGCACTTCGGCGGCGATGCCGCAGTGAATCGTCGAAAAGACCAGGTGGCCCGTCATCGCGGCATTCACCGCGAGATTGGCGGTTTCGCCGTCCCGGATCTCGCCGATGAGAATGATGTCCGGATCCATTCGGAGGATGGAGCGAAGGCCGGTTGCAAACGTGAGATCGACTTTGGGATTGATCTGAATCTGATTGAGCAGCGGAAGTCTCTTTTCAACGGGATCTTCGAGGGTGATGATCTTCTTCCGCTCTTCATTCAGCTTTTGCAGAATCGCATACAGCGTCGTCGTTTTTCCGGAGCCGGTTTGTCCGGCAATGAGAACCAACCCGAAATTGCGCGAGATGAGTGATTCAAGTTTTTCCAGACCGGCCGGGCTGAAACCAAGATGGGTGAGATCCATGGCTTGATTGTCACGATTCAGAACCCTGATGACGGCATTCTCACCGTCAATGCACGGACAGATAGCCACGCGAAAGTCGACTGGCTGGTTATCCATCGTCATCATGATCCGACCATCCTGGGGAATCCGATGTTCGCTGACGTCAAGTCGTGCCATCACCTTGATGCGCGATACGATCAGCTGATGGAGATGCTGCTTGGGTCGGAACATCGTTTTCAGCATGCCATCGATGCGATACCGGATATGAAACTCGAGATTGTCGCGCTCGACATGAATATCAGAAGCATGCTCTCTAACCGCCCCCTGGAGGATCTGATTCACGAACTTCACGATCGGGGCACTTTGAATCTGTGCATCGGCCGCTTCCAATTCGTCGATTGACGTTTCGTTTTCGATGAGCTGAACCTGATTGATGCTCTCGTCGAGTCTCTCCCGACCGGCGTAGTAGCGGGAAATGGCGTGTTTGATCTGGTGGGTGGAGGCTATGACCAACACGATGCGCCGCTTGATCTTGCTTTCGAGGTCAGCAAGAATGCTGATGTTGAGAGGATCCGATGTCGCGACCACGAGCGCCCCCGATTTGATGTGCAGGGGAATCACGTTGAGTTGTCGGGCAAGCTGGGCCGGAATCTCGTGAAGAACCGTCGGATCGACGACCAGTTCGTCGGCGTCGATTCTAGGTATTCCGAACTGACTCGACAGCGCCGTCTGAAGATCGTCTTCGGTTATGAAGCCCATGTCGATGAGGGCTGCGCCGAGCCTGATCTTCTGCTTCTCGCTGACAGCAAGCCCTCGTTGCAACTGCTCATGCGTGATGAGAGCTGCATCTACCAGATAACTACCGATTTGCTTCATTAAATTCCTTAGAATATATAACGATGACGGAAATAGTCAGACAAGTATTATATTCTACATTCTTCGGGGAAGTCAATAGGGTGGAAATCAATCAGTGCGTATCGGCAAGAATTTTCAGAGTGCGGTGGGAAACAAGGGTGTGTTAGCGCTGGCGTTTGTTAAGCCGTGCCTGTCCTCGCAATTTGAGGAGCCAGAGACCTCCGAATATCAACAGAAAAACGGAAATGCCATAGAAAACGTTCGAATAATCCGGGCGCCAGACATCGGCTGCAACCCGATATGCGGCGTGGAATGAAAGATAGAGCGCTGCTATGCATCCTTTCGGGAGAAATTGACGCTTCGTCAGAGCATGCAGAGCCAGGAAAACGGAGATGAGAAAGCATGCTTCGAAAAGAGGGAGGGGAAGGCCGATCGTTGGAGGGGAGTGATGGCCCGGAAGGGGAAGATCGAATCGCGAATAGGTGATGATTCCCCAGCAGCAGCCGTTGAAAAAGCAGCCCGTTCTCCAGCAGGCAGTTGCCAGGGCCATCGCCGGAGCGGCAGCATCGAGCAGTTCGGGGAGCCTCGCGCGAACCACCTGGGCGGCTGCGGCAATTCCGATCACGACGCCCAGCACGAAACCGTGAAACGCGAACCCGCCTCGCTCGAAATGCAGCAGCTCCGACAGGGTCGGCAGCCTGCCCAGAGCCAGGAAACCTGAAAAAAGCCTGGCCCCGAGAACACCCAGGATGAGCGCAGATATCGAAGCCCCGAGAGCCGATTCCCGCGGCACCGAACTGCGAATGAAACCCGACGTTGAATACGACAGCCAAGCAGCCACTCCGATGGCGCCGGCAACATCATAGAAGTTGATGGTCGAGGTCATCGAAAAGGGGCATCAGAGGCCCAGCATCCAGTCGTTCAGTTCCTTCTGAAATTCGGAGAATTCCATGCCTGCCGCCTCGTTCAACGAGTCGTCGAGCCAGTCGCCTTTGCCGATTGAGTTCAGAAGAGCATCGACGGCCTGCCAGCCCCAGCGCTCGATCAGGAACCTCATGGCGAGATACGACTGGAGATACCCGAGGCCGATCTGGTAGCCGTAGGTCTGCTGGGCGGGATTGAGATTGATCTCCTTGAGCGGGATGAAATGCTTCTCGCCGATGATCTTCGACTGGAACAGCCGCTCATAATCAGGGCGAAGCACCGTCGGATCGCCGTTCGCGAACTTGAACTCCTCGTAGACCGCGAGCCCCTCGTTGACCCAGGTCGGGCACCGGTTGTTGGTGCGCATGTTCACGATCACGTGCGTGAACTCGTGGGCGAGAATGCCCTTCACGGACTGGAGGTCGGAATAGCCCTGCTGAAGAGGAACGAGGATCTTCTCGCCCTGGGCGAGGGCCCCGACCCAGCGGCCGGAGTTGTTGATCTCGTAGAACTCCTCGGTCAGGAAGAAGATGACGTTGATTTTAATGTCAGGTTTATACATCAGGTCGGATGTCACCTGGTCGTAGACGTCCTCGAGGACCTCCATCGTCACGTCGCCGATATCCTTCTGGGAGGAGCCGGCGTAATGGATCACGAACCGCTGGTTCTCGTCCGTCGTCGTTCCCGCGATCGAGGCCGACTGCTCGCGCGCTTTTCCGATCATGGTGCGGAGCGCCGCGCCTTCCTCCTGGTTGGGAATGTGCTTGAGAGCCTCTTCCCAATACTCGACCGCCTTGTCGTAGTCCTTCAGTTCGTAGGCGCAGCGTCCGAGGAAATACAGGAGGAGATAATCCTTGGGGATCTGTTTCTGGGCGCGCTCGAAGAGGGCCTGTGCCTCCTCGTATTTCATCATTTTCAGCTGCGAGATGCCGAGCTTCATGATCGTGTCGAGATGCTCGGGACGCTGAGCGACCGCGGCTTCCAGCTTCGGAACGGCGGCCTCGAAATTTCCGCGGGCGAACAGCGCCTGGCCCCATTGATACTGAACGTCGAACGAATCGGGCATCACGTCTGCCGCTTCCATGAAGCATGCCTCGACATCGGGGAAGGGGGCTGCCTTGAGAAGGTTCGCCTTGCGAAGAAGGAGAGCCGATAACACGATGCGCGTGTCGGGGGAACGCGAATCGGCGGCGAAGCTTTTCCGGTAGATCTCGAGCATGGTTTCGGTCTGCTCGAGATTCATCCGCGAGAGCGTATGGAGGTTTTTCAGAAGGTCCTCGGCCTTGCCGGAGTCCTGGGAAACGGTCGGGACCGCATCATTCGCCGCCGGAGTCTCGCAGAACGCGGGGGCAAGAAGACCCGCCAGGAGGAGGGCGTGGGGAATCACCCTGAAAATGCGCCTCGAAAGGCCGAAAGTGATGCACCGCATGACAAACCCCCCATTCGACATTGAACGTTCCTCTTTCATTATACAACACCTTGAATGCAGCGTAGGGGCGGGTTTGAAACCCGCCCCTACGGAACATGACAGAAAAATCCGGCCCGTTCAATGGCCTCCGAGGGCCTGCTTCACCTTGTCGAAGAAGGACTTGCCGCCCTCGCCGAGCTTGGAATCGGCGTCGCCGTCCTCGGCCGCGAGCTGTTTGAGGAGGTCTTTCGCCTTTTCGCTCAGATCGGTCGGTGTGCGGACGAAGATCTTCACGAGCTGGTCTCCCTGGCCGCCCTGGAGTGACTTCACGCCGTAGCCGCGGAGCCGGAACACCTTGCCGGTCTGGGTGCCGGTCGGGATCTTGATCTTGACCGGGCCCTGGAGGGTCGGAACATCGACTTCCCCGCCGAGAGCCGCGAGTGGGAAGCTGATGTTGCGCTCGCAGACGATATCGTCACCGACACGTTCGAACAGTTCGTGCCTGCCGACCGTCAGGACGATGTACAGGCTGCCCGGAGGACCGCCCTTGTCACCGGCTTCGCCTTCGCCCGTGAGCTTCAGTTTGCTGCCCGTCTCGACGCCGGGCGGAATCTTCACGTCGAGGCTTTCGCTGTGCTTGACGCGACGCTGGCCGTGGCAGGTATTGCAGGGCTTGTCGATGATCTCACCCTCGCCCTGGCACTGGTGACAGGTGCGTTGGATCGAGAAGAAACCCTGGGCGAGGGAGATCGTGCCTTTGCCGCGGCAGACCGGGCAAACCTTCCGGCTGCTTCCGGTCTGGGCGCCGGAGCCGCCGCACTGGGTGCAGTTTGCCGAGCGCTGGACCGTGATCTTCTTCTCGCAGCCGAACACGGCCTCCTCGAAGGTGATCTCGAGGTCATATCGCAGGTCGGCGCCGCGGCGGGGGCCGGCCTTGTGACTCGCGCCGCCGAAGAAGTCTGACAATATATCGCCAAATATATCGCCGAAATTTCCGAACCCCTGGAAGTCGGCTGGGTTGAAGCCGGCCCCTTCGAGCCCCTGGTGGCCGAACTGGTCGTAGGCGCTGCGCTTCTTCGGATCGCTGAGGATCTGGTAGGCCTCGTTTATTTCCTTGAACTGTTCCGCGGCCTCTTTCGCCGGGTTCACGTCGGGATGGTATTTGCGGGCAAGGGTGCGGTAGGCCCGCTTCAGTTCGGCCTCATCGGCGTTTTTCGCGACGCCGAGAACCTCGTAGTAGTCACGCTTGGCCATCTGTGTCTCCTGGAATCGCGGCGGCCATGCGGAGCGGACCCTGGCGGCCCGCCCCGCGTGTCGTCAACTCATTCTGCTTTCTTGAATTCGGCGTCGACGACGTTATCGTCTTCCTTCTTCGAACCCTCGGGATGTGTTCCGCCGGCGGCCTGGGCACCCGGTTGAGCGGCTTCCTGCGCCTGCTGCTTCTCGGCCGCTTCCTTGTAGACCATCTCGGCGACCTTGTGGGCGACCTGCATCAGCTCGTCGGTCTTTTTCTTGATGTCTTCGATATCGTCGCCCTCGAGCGCCTTCTTCAGTTCGGCGCTCTTCGATTCGATCTGGCCCTTGAGGTCGGCGGGGACCTTGTCGCCGAGCTCGCGGAGGTTCTTTTCGGTCTGGTAGACGAGGCTTTCGCCCTGGTTCTTCGCCTCGATCTTTTCCTTCTGCTTCGCGTCCTGCTGGGCGCACTGCTCGGCTTCCTTCACCATGCGGTCGATCTGGTCCTTGCTGAGGCCGGACGAACTGGTGATCGTGATCGCCTGCTGCTTGCCCGTGGCCATGTCCTTCGCCGAAACGTTCACGATGCCATTCGCATCGATATCGAACGTGACCTCGATCTGGGGAACGCCGCGCGGGGCCGCCGGAATGCCGACCAGGTCGAAGCGGCCCAGCGTCTTGTTGTCTGCCGACATCGAGCGCTCGCCCTGGAGGACGTGGACCGAGACGGCCGGCTGGTTGTCGCTCGCGGTCGAGAACACCTGGCTCTTCTTGGTCGGGATCGTCGTGTTGCGGGGGATGAGGACCGTCATGACGCCGCCGAGGGTCTCGATGCCGAGCGACAGCGGGGTGACGTCGAGCAGGAGGACGTCCTTCACTTCGCCCTGCAGGATGCCGGCCTGGATCGCCGCGCCCATCGCGACGCACTCCATCGGGTCGACGCCGCGCTCGGGATCCTTGCCGAAGTGGTCCTTGAGAAGCTTCTGGACGATCGGCATGCGGGTCGGGCCGCCGACCATGATGATGTGGTTGATGTCGGTGCGCTTGAGGCCCGCATCGCGCAGGGCATTGTCGATCGGGGGCTTGCACCGCTCGATGATCGGGTCGATCAGCTCCTCGAGCTTCGACCGGGTGAGGGTCATCAGCAGGTGCTTGGGGCCGGCCGCCGTCGCGGTGATGAAAGGCAGGTTGATGTCGGAGGTCGAGGTGGTGGAAAGCTCGATCTTGGCCTTTTCGGCCGCCTCGCGCAGGCGGGTCATCGCCATCGAGTCGCCGGAGAGGTCGATCCCTTCCTTTGCCTTGAAATCGCTGACGATATAATCCAACAGCGATTTGTCCATGTCGGTGCCGCCCAGCTGGGTGTCGCCGTTCGTCGAGAGAACTTCGAAGACGCCGTTGCCGAGTTCGAGGATCGTGACGTCGAGCGTGCCGCCGCCCAGGTCGAACACCAGGATCTTGCGTTCACCCTGCTTGTCAAGGCCGTAGGCGAGGGCCGCGGCCGTCGGTTCGTTGATGATGCGCTTGACCTCGATGCCCGCGATCGCGCCGGCGTCCTTGGTGGCCTGGCGCTGGGCGTCGTCGAAGTAGGCCGGAACCGTGATGACGGCGCCGGTGACCTTGTCGTTCAGGAACGCCTCGGCGTCGCGCTTGATCTTCTGCAGGATCATCGCCGAGATCTCCTGCGGCGTGTACTGCTTGTCGTCGATCTTGACCTTGTGGCTCGTGCCCATCTTGCGCTTGATCGCGTGGATGGTGCGGTCCGGGTTCGTGGCCGCCTGGCGGCGGGCCGGTTCGCCGATCAGGCGCTGCCCGTCCTTCGTGAAGGCGACGTAGCTCGGAAACGCCTTTCCGCCGATCGACACGCCCTCAGCGCTCGGGATGATGACGGGCTTGCCGCCCTCGATGACGGCCGCAGCCGAGTTCGACGTTCCAAGATCGATTCCGATGACCCGTGACATGTATTGTTCCTCCTGTCTGGTTGCGTGCGGCCTCGCCGCGGCGCTGTATGTGAAAGGATATAATAAACTCGGTTATTTGTGGTTGATGACGACTTTCGCCGTTCTCATGACGCGTTTCTTGAACATGTAGCCCTTTTCATACTCCATCAGGACGACCTCGTCGTCCTGGTTCGGATCGGTGCTCTTCGACATGGCTTCATGCAGGTTCGGGTCGAACTTCTGCCCCTTCGCCGGGATCGGCTTGAGCCCTTCCTTTTCGAGCACGTCGTTGAACTGGAAGAAGAGCATCTCGAAGCCGTCCATGATCTTGGCCTCGACCTTCGCGTCGGTCAGCTGGCGCATGGCTGACTCGAACGTGTCGAGCACGGGCAGAAGCTTCTTCACGAACGCCTCAGAGCCGTATTCCGACATCTCGAGCAGCTTCTGGTCGGTCCGGCGCTTGAGGTTGTCGTAATCAGCCAGGGCGCGATGATACCGGTTCTTCGTTTCGGCCAGTTCCTTCTTGATGCCGTCGACTTCCTTTTTGAGGGTTTCGAGGGGATCCTCGGGCCGGGCCGCTTCGGCCTGCGGGGTCTCGCCCTGGGGGGCTTCAGCCTGGGTTGCGTTGGTGCCTGCGGCCGGTTGCGCGGCGTTTTCGCTCGCGGCCTGTTCCGGAGCGGGCGACGGCGCAGCCTCGGGGGCCTGCTGTGTCTTGTTCACTTCGGCTGTCATGATCGTCTCGCTTTCTGGAAGAATGCTTGCCACACTAACTGTCGCTCCCGGAGCGGCTTCCCGGGGTCGGAAGCGCCGAGAGCAGGAGATCGCTCAATGCCCGCGAGATGTTGCCGAGCGTGGCGACGACGCGGGCGTAATCCATGCGCAGCGGCCCTATCAGGCCGATACGGCCGAACGACTGGTTCGGGCCGCGATACCGCGCGGTGACCACCGACAGATCGGTTACCGCAAGACCGGAGTCGGAGCCGATATTTACCATGATATCGTCTCCGCTTTCAAGGCTTCGCGCCATGAGATGAAGAAGTTGTTCCTTTCGGTCGAGAAGCCCGATCATCTTGCGCATCTTCTCGGGATCGCTGAACTCGGGCTTGTCGAAGCAGTTGACGAATCCCTCGAGGAAAATCGCGTCGGAGGCAGGGTTGGAAATGGCCGTCCGGACGCGCTCGGTGAGCTGCGCGATCAGGTGGTTGTGCCGGGTCAGCAGATCCTTCGAGCGCCGCAGGAACTCGGCCTCGGCGTCGGTGATCCGGTTTTCCGTGAGTTCGGCGCGAAGATGCAACGCCAGTTTCTGGAGCTCTTCGTCCGTCGTCTCGGCGGGAATCGTCACCAGGTGGTCGGTGATGTGGCCGCACTCGTCGACCATGACCAGCATGGCGGTCGTCTCGAGGACGCGCACGATCTGCAGGTTGCGCACCGCGTTTCCCGATTTGCAGGGGGCGAGGACGAGGCCCGGCAGGCCCGTCTGCTCGCACGCGACCTTGATGGCGGTGCGCAGGACCTCCTGCTCACGGGATCGGCTTTGGATGCGGCTGTCGAGAAGGGCCATGACGGCGTTCTCGATCTGGCCGAGGCGATCGTATTCGAGCAGGAAGTTGACGTAAAAACGGTACCCTTTTTCCGTGGGAATGCGGCCGGCGGACGTGTGCGGCGAGAACAGATAGCCCATCGACTCGAGGTCGGCCATCTCGTTCCGGATCGTGGCCGGGGAGCATGACAGGCTGCTGAAGCGAGAAATGGTGCGGGAGCCGACCGGGATGCCGGTGTTGATGAAGGCGTCGCAGACCTCCTTGAGGACCCTGCGCTGGCGGTCGTTCAAATCAGGGGCGAGACGCTCGAACGTCTCTGCCTGCCTCCGTGGATCACCCATCGATACTGCGTCTCCCTGGTTCAGGAAAGCCCCCCCCGGCCGTGAGAGCGCCGGGGAGGGCCGTTTCAGTGCTGAGCGGATCAGTAGTCCATGTCCATGCCGGGGGCGGCGGGGGCGTTGGACTTCTTCTCGGGCAGTTCGGCCACGAGCACTTCGGTGGTGAGCAGGATCGAAGCGATCGAGGAGGCGTTCTGCAGGGCCGAGCGGGTGACCTTCGCCGGATCGATGACGCCGGCCTTGAACATGTCGGTGTAATCGTTCTTCACGACGTCGAAGCCGTAGCCGTTGTTCTTCTTCTCGAGAATCTTCTCGATGATGACGGAGGCTTCGAGGCCGGCGTTGGTGAGGATGAACCGGATCGGGGCGTAGAGGGCGCGGCGGACGATGTCGACGCCGATCTTCTCGTCGCCTTCGGCCTTCAGCTTGGTGAGAGCGGGGAGGGCGTTGAGATACGTCACGCCGCCGCCGGCGACGACGCCTTCCTCGACGGCCGCGCGGGTCGCGGAGAGAGCGTCTTCGACGCGGGTCTTGCGTTCTTTCATCTCGGTCTCGGTCGCGGCACCGACCTTGATGACGGCGACGCCGCCGCTGAGCTTGGCCAGGCGCTCCTGCAGCTTTTCTTTGTCATAGCTGCTGGTGCTCTGGTCGATCTCGGCGCGGATCTGCGCGATGCGGGCCTTGATGTCGGCGGGCTTGCCGGCGCCTTCGACGATCGTGGTCTTTTCCTTGCTGACGACGACCTTCTTGGCCTGGCCGAGCATGTCGATCGTGGCTTTCTCAAGCTTCATGCCGATGTCTTCGGCGATCTTCTTGCCGTTGGTGAGGATCGCGATGTCTTCGAGCATGGCCTTGCGGCGATCGCCGAAGCCGGGAGCCTTCACGGCGACGCAGTTGAAGGTGCCGCGGAGCTTGTTCACGACGAGCGTGGCAAGGGCTTCGCCCTCGACGTCCTCGGCGATGATCAGCAGGGGCTTGTTGACCTGGACGATCTTCTCGAGCAGGGGCAGGATGTCCTTGATGTTGTTGATCTTCGACTCGGTGATCAGGATGTAGGGGTTCTCGAGAACGGCTTCCATGCGCTCCTGGTCGTTGACCATGTAGGGGCTCACATAGCCCTTGTCGAATTCCATGCCGTCGACGAACTCGAGAGTGGTGTCGAAGCTCTTGGCTTCCTCGACGGTGATGACGCCGTCTTTGCCGACTTTGTCCATCGCCTCGGCGATGACCTTGCCGATCTCGGGGTCGCGGGCCGAGATCGTGGCGACCTGGGCGACGCTGTCCTTGTTGTCGTCGACCTTCTTGGAGAGGGTCTTGATCTCATCGACGACGGCGTGGACGGCGCGCTCGATGCCGCGCTTCACGAAGCTGGGGTTGGCGCCGGCGGCCACGTTCTTGAAGCCCTCATGCACGATGGCCTGGGCGAGGACGGTGGCGGTGGTGGTGCCGTCGCCGGCCACGTCGTTGGTCTTGCTGGCGACTTCCTTCACGAGCTGGGCGCCCATGTTCTCGAACTTGTCCTCGACCTCGATTTCTTTGGCGATGGTCACGCCGTCATTGGTGACGGTGGGGCTGCCGAACTTCTTGTCGAGGATGGCGTAACACCCCTTCGGACCGAGGGTGGCGCGAACGGCATTGGCGACGATGTCGACGCCGTGCTCGAGCGAGCGGCGGGCTTCTTCCCAGTATTTGAGTTGCTTGGCTGGCATTATCAATATCTCCTTATATAATACTTATGCGGGTGAGATGACGGACGATCAGTTGATGATCGCAAGAATGTCCTCTTCGCGCAGGATCAGATAGGTGTCGTCGTCGATCTTGATCTCGGTGCCGGAATACTTGGCGAAAATCACGCGCTGATCCTTCTTGACCTCGGGAGCCACGCGGGTGCCGTTGTCGGAGACCTTGCCGGGGCCGACGGCGATGACGGTGCCTTCCATCGGCTTCTCTTTGGAAGCGGTCTCGGGAAGGATGACGCCACCCTTGGTCTTTTCCAGGGCCTCGCGGGGTTTCACGATGATGCGGTCGTTGAGAGGGGTCAGATTGAAAGCCATTTCAAATTCCTCCTGATATATTTGATTATTGATGAATGTAGCTGAATGATCGAGATACGACGGGAACGATTCATCACAGAGTCACAGATGCACAGAGTTTTGGGAACATTTCATTCTCCGTGTCTCCGTGACTCCGTGGTTTGTCGTTTCCCGGCGGTTTCGGGGATTACATCATCCCCATGCCGCCCATGCCGCCCATACCGCCCATGCCGCCCATACCGCCCATGCCGCCCATGGCCGGGGCCGGCTTGCTGGTTTCGGGCAGTTCGCCGACGAGCACTTCGGTGGTGAGCAGGATCGAAGCGATCGACGCGGCGTTCTGGAGCGCCGAGCGGGTGACCTTGGCCGGATCGATGATGCCGGCTTTGAACATATCGGTATAGTCGTTCTTCACGACGTCAAAGCCATATCCGTCGCCCTTGTGGTTGCGGATCTTGTCGATGATGACGGAAGCTTCGAGCCCGGCGTTCGAAAGGATGAACCGGATCGGCTCGTAGAGAGCCTTGCGGACGATATCCACGCCCACCTTGGTCTCGCCTTCGGCCTTGACGGTATCGAGGGCCTTGAGGGCGTTGAGGTAGGCAACGCCGCCGCCGGCGACGACGCCTTCCTCAACGGCCGCGCGGGTCGCGGAGAGAGCGTCTTCGACGCGGGTCTTGCGCTCTTTCATTTCGGTCTCGGTCGCGGCTCCGACCTTGATGACGGCGACGCCGCCGCTGAGCTTGGCCAGGCGCTCCTGCAGTTTTTCTTTGTCGTAGCTGCTGGTGCTGTGGTCGATCTCGGCGCGGATCTGGGAGATGCGGGCCTTGATATCGGCGGGCTTGCCGTTGCCCTCGATGATCGTCGTCTTTTCCTTGCTGACGATGACCTTCTTGGCGGTGCCCAGGTGCTCGAGCGTGGTGTGCTCGAGTTTCATGCCGAGATCTTCGCTGATCTTCTTCGCGCTGGTGAGGATCGCGATGTCCTCGAGCATGGCCTTGCGGCGGTCGCCGAACGCGGGGGCCTTGATGGCGACGCAGTTGAAGGTGCCGCGCAGTTTGTTCACGACGAGGGTGGCGAGAGCCTCGCCCTCGACGTCTTCAGCGATGATCAGCAGGCTGCGCTTGGTCTGGACGATCTTTTCGAGGACGGGGAGGATGTCCTTGATGTTGTTGATCTTGTTCTCGGTGACGAGAATGTAGGGGTTCTCGAGAACGGCTTCCATGCGCTCGGCGTCGGTGACCATGTAGGGGCTCACGTAGCCCTTGTCGAACTCCATGCCGTCGACGAACTCGAGGGTGGTGTCGAAGCTCTTGGCTTCCTCGACGGTGATGACGCCGTCTTTGCCGACCTTGTCCATCGCTTCGGCGATGACCTTGCCGATCTCAGGGTCGCGAGCCGAGATCGTGGCGACCTGGGCAACGCTGTCCTTGTTATCGTCGACCTTGCGGGAGAGCTTCTTCAGCTCATCGACGATGGCCTTCACGCCGAGTTCGATGCCGCGCTTCAGATAAATCGGGGTGGCGCCGGCGGCGGTGTTCTTGAATCCCTCATGCACGATGGCCTGGGCGAGGACGGTGGCGGTGGTGGTGCCGTCGCCGGCGATATCGTTGGTCTTGCTGGCGACTTCGCGCACGAGCTGAACGCCCATGTTCTCGAAGCGGTCGGCGACCTCGATTTCCTTGGCGATCATCACGCCGTCGTTCGTGATCGTGGGGCTGCCGTAGCTCTTGTTGATGACGGCATAGCACCCCTTGGGGCCGAGGGTCGAGCGAACCGCATTGGCGACGGTATCGACGCCTTTCTCGAGGGACCGGCGGGCTTCTTCGCCGTAACGCAACTGTTTGGCTGCCATTGTGTGTGTCTCCTTTGGTACGTGATATCGGCCGCGGACCGCGACCGGGAATTACGGGGATTACTCGATGGCCAGGATCTCGTCTTCCTTGATAAGAAGAAGCTTTTTGCCTTCGATCTCGAATTCGTCACCCGCATACTGCGAGTAAACGACGCTGGAGCCGACCTTGACTTGCATGGGGATCAGCGTCCCTTTCTTGTTGCGGGCGCCGGCGCCGACGGCGATGACCTTGCCGCGCATCGGGCGCTCCTTGGAAGCGGTCTCGGGCAGAAAGACGCCGCCCTTGGTCTTCGCTTCCTTTTCGAGGAGTTCGATCAGAACTCGGTTGCCGAGGGGGTGAATGTTCATGAGTTCCTCCGGGTGTGCGTGGTTTTCTTTTTTTGTTAGCACTCGCCAACGCCGAGTGCTAACAGGTCGTATTAATACGGTACACCTCGCTCCAATGGAAATCCCGAAGAATTTTAAAAAAACACGATTATAAGCATTTTATAAAATAATACGTTTATTTACGTCGTATTTCTCACGAAATCGTGAGGTAATAAAAACTGAACCGTTCGGTTGGTATCTCCGTCTCATTTTAAGCCATGCGGGTTGAGTTCTCCTGCTCATCCGCGCCTTTCCCGAAGTCTGATGTGGCAAGGGAAGGTGGGCCGTTCGTTTTTCAGGCTCAACACGAACGGGGGGCGAAATTTTGCGGTATGTCTTCCTCGAAAGGCCAAGCGAGAGCAGAGAAACGGATGGAGAGGAGGAAAATTTGTAACAAATGCTCTTTGCGGGAAAAAATAAGAATGTTACTATGAACGCAGCGGATGACCATCCATTCCGAAAGGGGCTCACGGGGCGAACAGTGAGAGGAAGATGAGCAACGACGAGAAGAAACACCCGCTCGAAAAAATAGATCCGAGCGATGTTCGGGTGCTTGTGGTCGGTCTGATTCTACTGGTCATACCCGTGATTTTTCTGGTGTACCAGTCGCGCGGACCGAAGGGCGGATTTTCGTCGGGTACCGTGAAGGAGCGCTTGGCAAGCGGACGCGGAGGCTTTTCTTTCATCCAGAAATCTGGCGGAGGGAAGCAGGTCGCCGCCGCCGTGAGCGCTCCGCCGAAGGTCGACAAGCAGTGGAACGACGTTGTTCAGAGGGTCATGAGCGCCCCGCCGCCGGCGCGGATGTTCGACGGGTATCCACCGACGGCGAAGGAATACCTTCAGGCCCAGTACAATCCGCTCATTCGGCGGGCCGGCTTCCTCTTCGAGCAGGGGAGTCCGGTCGAGGCGGTGAAAATCCTCCAGGGCATTCTCGAGGACGAAACGGACAACCCCTTCCTCCATTTTGCCGCGTCCCACCGGTTGTGCCGGTATTACCAGGCGAACGGGATGAAAGACCTCGAAGAGAAGGAATTCGCGCGTCTGCTCGAGATCATGCGCCGGATTCCCGAGATGAGCAATATTGCTCAGTATATGAGAGGCTGCATGGAGTTTGTGCGAAAATCCCCGGATCTGATCGCAAAATACTCCCAGGATCCTTCCGTGAGGCAGTATCTCCAGGAGTATACAGGTCGTCCGGGTATGCCGGTGGGATCCCGTCAACTCATGGACCAGACCTCGAACATCCTGTCGAATCTGAACCTGCTCTCGGCGCCGCACCAGGCGAAATGATGGGGGGCGCCGTCCAGCTTCCCGGGCACATCAACGGAGGGGAGTCATGAAAAACCGTGGCAACGTTTTCCTGATCATCATCGGAATCCTTGCCGTCATTTTCACCGTCGCGACGTTTTTCATGCGCGACACCGTCGAGGAAACCTACCTGACCGAGCGGTCGCATCGTGCGATTCACGCCCAGTGTCTCGCCGAAGCGGCGCTCGAGCGCGCAATGTCGATTCTCGCCAAAGACCTGAACGATCCCGAAAAGATGAAGGATCCGACGTCGCTGGCCAACCGGCTCCGGCTTCCGATGCAGACGCAAGGCGGTTCCTACGACGGCCTCGGCAACGTGCTCGGCAACGATCTTCCTCTCGACGTCTCGGCCGTGGGCGCACCGGTGATTCTCGGCAAGGACCAGTTGCAGACCCCCGAAACGAGAGAACTCGACGAGATGGTCGAGTTCATGGTCGGAAAAGCCGGCACCCCCTACGACGTGAAGATCACCCTCAAGCTCGACAAGGCCCTGAAAATAGCTCCCGGGCCCGAGTCGGGGGCCGACAAATACAAGGTTCCCGGCGTCGACTGTGAGTATGCCGTCCATTCCGGTCTGATGGATTTCCTCGACAACAAAGGCTATACCGCTCTCACACTCTCCCTGCCGGAAAGCGCGAGATGGCTGTCGCTCAATATCAACCTCGGCCTGCCGTTTCTGAACATCGATCTGATCGACGTGATGCTGAGGGTGTTTCCCGACAGCTGGTCCAGCCAGATCAAGGGCTTCGTCACCTTCGACGGCCTTTTGAGCAAAATTCTCCCGGACGATCTGTATCCCTATGAGATTCATCTTGCGGCGGGGACGTTTCCCCCGCTTGCCGCCAAGCTCGGCGGAGCAACAGTGCCGGCATTTTCCGAGAACCAGTGCGTCGAAAAATACGGGTATCTCACGATCGATGCCGAAGCCTCGATCACCTACGGGGATTCGAAAACCACGACGAAGCATGTTCTCGCCACCAAGGAGTTCAAATGCGCCGACATCGAACCGGTGGCACCCTGCTACAGTTTCTTCATTTCGAACCTGAACGACGACAAGATCGTGTTCAACGATGCCGGGGGGCCGCTGACGGTCCAGAATTTTCCGAATATGAAGGGGCTCCTGGCCAAGGAGGCGGGTGAATTCTACGTGTTTCCCGGGCTGATCCGGGTGAACGGCACGAAGCCGACCCTGTGCAACGTCTCGTTTTACGGGAATCCGATGAGCGGCGACGTCTTCAACTTCGCCCGCGTATCGGAAATGCTCCTCATCACCGATGCCAAAATCTCGATGCCGCAGAAGGAGTTTTCGATCTACAGCCGTGAGCCGCACAACCAGACGACGACCCCCGTTCCGACCGAGGTGAAGGGCCTGAAGGCCGGGGTCGACAACGCGCTCAACGGCGTCGAGGCCGGGTACAACTCCGTAAAGACGAACGTGATCAAGGCCATCAACCCGAACCCTCCCGCCCCTCCCGCGGGAACGAACAAAACGAGTACCCTCAAGAATATCGCGAGCAATATTGCGGGTATGTTCAACATCATTCCGAAAGTGAACGGCTGCACGGTGTTCGAACCGGCTCTGCACCTGGTGCCGCTTCCCGGTCCCCTCGGATCGCTCGATCCGTTCGAGAAGTGGGACTGGCCGCACAGCGGCGGGCCACTCTCGTTCATGGGCGTCGGCCTTCCGGTTCCCATGCCGGCGTTCGGCTCGACCGTGACGCACCTGTTCGGGCCCGGCGCCCTGTATCCGACCATGACCCGCGAGATCGAGGGCTGCGTGCTGAAGCGGTTCGAACAGTGGCATTTCACGATCATGGGGTATCCCATGGGGCCGTTCCCGGTCGGGAAACAGATTCCGATCACGGGAGTCATCAACCTGCCGCCGGTCCCCATTCCGCTCGTTCACACCCACGATGTCTGTGAAAAATACGAGTACAGTTTTTACCCGATGAAAGCGACCGAGAACGCGAGCAAGGAACCGGACGGCGCGGTCACGGTCTACGATCCATCCCAGCTCGAGAACTCCCCGCCGAACCTGTATTCCATCGAGCAGTATGCGAAGAAGGCGACGTATTACTACGCGACCGAGCGGGACTTCCTCGCCGATCTGCCGAACAGAACGATCGCGATCAACGGCAAGGAATGCTATCGCCTCAACGGTATCACATTCGTCGCCGACAACCTGACCCTTCCGCCGCCCGGCTCCACGACGTTCAACGTCTACGGCCGCGGCTCGATCGTCTCGGGCGGAAACGTCACGCTTCACGGCAATATCGAGGATCCGTACGACGAGGCGCAGGAAACGGTGGCCGGCACGCCACGCACGGTCTTCAGTCTTATCGCTCGGCGCGGCGGAGTGATTCTCGACGAAGGAGCGCCGAGCGATCCCGTCCGGTTCGAAGGCTCGCTCTATACCGACAAGGGCCTGGCGATTTTCCCCGACAAGCGACTGGAAATCAGGGGCAACTGGATCACGAACACGTTCAACAAGGCTTCCGCGCAAGGTGCCGTGAAGATCACCTACGTCGGCTACAAGACGAGAGCCTCGCTGAACTCGATCCACCCGAAGCATGGGAAATACGATCCCGAGCGGTATCAGGTGACGCTCACCCCCGGCTGGGAAGCCTGGAGGATCCAATGAGACGCATTGCGGCAACGTATCGCGGCGTGACCTTCATCGAGATCATGATCGCGGTGTTCATCCTGGCGGCAGCGCTGCTGCCGGTGCTTTCGACGATCCAATACGGGTCCAAGTCCACCGTGAAGGTAAACAACTACTCGAAAGCCATGCGGCTGGCGCTGGGACTCGTCGAGGAGTGCAAGTTCGTTCCCATGAAGACGATCGTCAAGGACTACGATGGGCTTGCGGACAACACCTGGGAGGTCCTGAACGAAAACTACTACCCGAAAACGAAGGAATCTCTCGCCGAGTTCGCTTCGCAGCTGAAAGATCTCAAGTGGGAAGGAAAGCTGAAGGTCCGCAAGGGAAGAGTGCGACCCAACGAGCCCGAAACGATTCGAGAGGTCTGGATTCAGGTCGACGCCCGGTGGACCGAAGGCGACAAGACCGGCGTGCGGCAGGTGCGTATATCTAATGCTATATATAATACCGAATCCGACTGACCGGACGCACGCGAAGGGAGACGGAACATGCGCAAATCTGGTGTGACCCTCGTCGAAGTGATGATCGGCGTTCTTCTTTCCAGCGTCGTCCTCGGCGGCGCTTACCAGGTCTGGACGGCCTCGCGGCGGAATTTCGCGAAGGCAAACGCCCGGCAGGCGCTCCAGTCCGAGATTCGCAAGACCATCGACCAGATAGCTCTCGATTTCAAGGCGATCAAGGCGGGCACCCTGGAGGTGGCCGGCGCTGCCGATGGGAACTCGGGAACGATCAAATTCCAGCGGTTTCTCGAAAACAAGGACGCGAACAGGATCGACTCGAAGGGGGTCGCCGACGTGGTGTACGAATTCCGGAAACCGAGACTGTACCGCAACGTCGGTGGCCAGGGGCAAAAACTGCTTTGCTCGAACCTGAAATCCTTCGATCTCGCCCGCGGGGCCGAACCGGGCACGCTGATGCCTGACGGGATGCAGCAGACCGCGCAGGCCCGGATCGACATTTCCCTGACCGGGGCGATGCAGGTGCCGGTGACGCGGGAAATGATCGAGCACAACGAGAAGACCACCGTCGTGATGCGCAACGAGTTCATCGCGGCCGCGCCGGTGAAGAGTTCGATCGCCATGGCGGTGCTGACGAACGCGACGGAAAAGATGACCGGGACCGAGGGCCAGTCGTCGATGTTCTCGGCGACGCTGACGGCCGATGCGCTCAAGGACATGTCGTCTCAACAGCTTGCGTTCATGATGCAGCGCGAAACCGAATCGTTGAGTAACGCAAACAGGGAGATCAACAACACCAACGATCAGTTGAAGGACGTCGATGCGAAAGGCGCGGCCACCTGGTATAACCCCTTCACCTGGGGCGGCACGGATACCGACGTCTCGAGGATCAAGGAAGACCTCCTGAAGCACGACAAGCTCCAGGACGTGGAGAACGACGTCAAGGCCCTGCGAACGATCATCGACCGCGACGAGGAGAGATTTCTCAGGCGGTCGCTCGAATCGTCGGGCACGACACTCCCGTCCGACCAGAAAGAGCAACAGGCGTATCGGCAGGCGTATGACCTGATGGTGAAAGATCGCGCGCTGAAAGAGGCCTACGAGAAAAACCCGCAGAAGGACAGCGAGGGGAAGGAGATTCCCTATAAGAGCCTTCTCGAAAGTTTCGATGCGTCGAAGATCAAGCAGGGGGTCCAATACGACAGTCAGGGCAGGGAAGTCGCCTTCACCGAGTCGGATGCGGATTTTCAGAAGCGATCCGCGGAGGCGAGAAAGATCCAGGAGGCTTCGACGAAAATCGATCTCACCTGGATGAACACGGGCGATGCCAAGGAAGAGGTGAAACAGTATTCCGCCGCCAAAGACCTCGTGGACATCGCCGTCGTGAAGCAGTCCTACATCCAGAGCCGAGACCTCGCGCAGGGGAACATCGACCTCATCGGGAGCGAACAGAGGTCGCGGAACTGACGAACAGTCGCAATGGGAATGCGACTCACATCGGTGTCATGCAACCGAATCCTCCAGATACCTATCGATATTCCGTTCGCTCTCCTGGGGTATCCGGGAACCCTTCGTGACTCGAAGGCTCAACACGATCCGTCATGACCGATCACTACCGGTTCGCTTCGAGGCCGGGTTTCAAACCCTCCCCCACTTGTTTTTTGTCGGTATTTCCTGCATGATGGGGAGCGATGAAAGACCGGAATGAATCACTTCTGTCACCGACGATGCGATTTTCGGCCGGCGTCTGTCTCGGGTTCGTCCTTCTCCTGCTTCTGGTGGCCGCCGGATGCGGTTCGAATGGCGGGGGCGCGGAAGATTGGCAGACGCCTTCGGTCGGTCAGACACTTGTAAATATAGAGGGTAGAATACTTGCGCCCGTCTCTGGGAGCACGAGGGAGTCGCTGGCCGGGCTTCTTCCCCAAACCGCCGGGGGCGGGCAGGCGAACGCGACGGTGTTCGTCGAGGAGAGGCCTGATCTGACGGCCGTCACCGACGGCGACGGAAAGTTTCTCATTCAGAACGTGCCGGTCGGCAAGTGGCACCTGATCGCCGAAATTGCGGCGGGAGGCCAGGCCTACAGGCAGCGTTCGGACCTCGTCAGCGTTTCGTCGCAGTATGCGACGTGGCAATTGCCGTCGTCGCTCCAGCTCGTCTATGCCGCTCGGACTTTGACGCTCCGGATTCTCAATCGCGATTCGGGCGCCGCCGTGCTGGGTGCCAGAATCACTCTGTGGGGGCGATCCGTCACGAGCGGCGCGGGCGGGGACGCGTCGATCGGGCCGGTTCCGCCGGGTTCCTGGCAGGCCGCCGTATCCGCTCCTGGATACGAGACCAGGATCTTCCTGCTCACGTTCCGTGACACCGGCCAGACGGCGGTCACGATCGCCCTCACCCCATCCACGGCCGTGAATCGAAATAACGCCCCGACCGTCGAAGTGAGCGCCGCTTTTTCGTCGCTGAACGCCGGCGGTCAGGGAAGCCTGTTTGCGACGGCTCTCGATCCGGACGGCGACGTCGTCCAGTTCGCCTGGAGCTGCACGGCGGGAAGTTTCAGCAACAGCCAGGGCCAGAGCACGCTGTATACGGCTCCTTCCGTTGCAGGCACGTATGTCGTCGAGGTGACGGGAGACGACGGGAAGGGCGGAACCGGCAAAGCCGCTTTCACGGTTTACGTCGCCGACGGTTCGGGCGGCCCAGGGAACCCGAATAACCAGGCGCCCTTGAAAGCGACTTCCCCGATGCCCGCAGACGGGGCGACCGGCCAGTCCGTTTCCCCGACGCTGCGGTGGCAGGCAACCGACCCTGACGGCGACGCGCTCGTCTACGACGTGTTCCTATCGAAGCTGGGCAGCCCCGCGGTACTGATCGCGAGCAACGTCGCGACTCCGTACTGGCAGGTGAGCGGCCTTTCCGTCTACCAGGACTACATCTGGCACGTCATCTGCCGCGATACGTCAGGAGCGATCAGCGCGGATTATTCCCAGTGGCAGTTCACGACGGGCGACGGCAACAATACCCTTCCCTATACACCCGAAAACCCGACCCCGGCCGACCAGGCGCAAGGCCAGCTTCCCTCGATTCTCCTGATGTGGATCGGCGGCGACCCGGACCCCTCCGACCACGTCACCTATCAGGTCTGGCTCGCGACGGGAACGCAGGCGCCGGCGCTCGCGACGACCACGAATTTCCCCGTCGCGCGGCTCGAGAATCTCGCTCTCGGCACGACGTATTCATGGAAGGTGGTCGCATCGGACGAACGGTCGGGGGTGACGACCGGACCCACCTGGAGCTTCAGGACCTACGACCGGCCGAACAACCCGCCCGGCGACCCGGCGGCCGTGTATCCCGCCAACGGGGCGACCGGCGTCGAAACCAGGCCGCAGCTCCGCTGGGACGCGACGGAACCCGACGGCGACGCCATGACGTACGACGTCTTCTTGGGCACGACCGCCCCGCTGCCATGCGTCGCCAGCGGCGTCACCTACAAGTATCTTCTCGTGCCGGCCGTTCTGAAAAATGGCACAAGATATTCATGGCAGGTCGTGGCCAAGGATGCCGGGGGAATGACCAACGCGAACCCCTCCGTCTGGACGTTCACGACGACGGTGCAGGCGAACGGGGCGCCGCTGGCACCGACGCTGAACACGCCGGCGAACGCCGCCGCACATGTCGCCACGCAGCCGACGCTCTCCTGGACGGCGAGCGATCCGGACGGCGATGCGCTCACATACGACGTGTTCCTCGGGCTGAACAGTACGCTTTCGACGCCCCTCGTCACGGGGCTCACGACCCCGACATACGTTCCGGCTGCCCTCGATGCCGGTCAGACGTATTACTGGAAGGTCCGGGCTTCCGACGGCACGGCATCGGCGACGTCCTCGACCAACAGCTTCACGACGCTCCAGGCGATCACCGCCGACACGACGGCGCCGACGCTCCTTTCGGTCGTTCCCGCGGCGGGTGCGACGGGCGTCGCGACGGGAACGGCGATCACCTTCACGTTCAGCGAGCCCATGAGCCAGACGTCCGTGGAGAATGCGATCTCGTTCAGCCCGGCGAGAAGTTACGCGACATTCTGGGAAACGCCGTCCATCCTCCGTTTGACGCCGACGACGCCGTTCTGGCCTGGCGCCTACCAGATCGTCTCGCTTGCCAACAATTCGGCGACGGACCTGGCGCTGAACAAGCTGATCACCGGCGTCCAGGCCGGCTTCACGATGGCGGCTGACCTGCCGCTTCCGACGAACTTCCGATCGGCCGGCTTCCCGGTGACGCTTTCGAGCGGGGAAACCGCTGCCGTCTCGGTACCGAATCTCGGGATAGGCCGAACTCTCCTGGCTTCGGTCGTGGGCGTCGAGGCGACGTCCAGTTTCCGGATAAGTCCGAACGTCGTGACGACCGGAGAACCCGTTCTGCCGGAATCGTTCGGCGCGACGCCGGAAGCAGCCGTGCGCGAACTCGAGCGAAGGCTCGCCTCGCTCGGCATGCCGGACGTGGATGGTGCCGGCCCGGCCGCGTCGATCAGGTCATCGGTCGTCGTCGGCGACGAACGGAACTTCTATATCACTTCCTATGGAAACGTGGCGACGACGACGGCGTTTCCGAACAACGTCATCAGGGCCCGCTGCGTCGGGACGAGCGATCAACTCTATATCTATGTCGATACTTCGATCGGATCACCCGATTACGGCCTCGTATCCGATATCCGGCTCAAGTTCGAGGAAGGGATCGCCGCGGCGGTTCGCGACGCATACGGCAACGAGCCGGCGAAGGGACCGGACAACGACACGCACCTGACGATCCTCCTGACGAACGCGATGCGAGACGGGATCATCGGGCTGTTCTACGGCGCCGACCTCTATCTGAACAACCCGCTCGACGTCCAGCTGCGCGAGAGCAACGCGCGCAAAATCATCTACGCGCGGTATTCGAGTTCCGGGCTGACGAATGTCGTCCGATACGGAACGATCGCGCACGAGTTCCAGCACATGGTGAACTTTTACCAGAAACGGCTCGCGATGAACGGTTTTGAAGAAACCTGGCTTGCCGAGGGAGAGGCGAAATACGCCGAAGATATCGCCGGCTATGGAATCTCGGCGGGCGACGCGAACACCGCTCAGATCATCAAGATGATGCAGGCGCAGACCGCGTTCGACAAGATGTCGCTGACGAACTGGTACGGCATCGAAAGTTACGGACTTTCCTACCTCTTCGTCCGCTTCCTCGCCGAGGCAAACAGATACGGCACGACCTCCAGGGAGATCACGCGCGCCCTCAGCACGGGCACCAAGGTCGGGTACCAGGCGATCGAAGCCATCACGAACGAACCGTTCTCACGCACCCTCGGCCGGTTTTACCTCAGCCTGCTCCTGAACCGGTACAACTCGGCGGTTTCGGGGGATTACGGCATCAAGGGGCTGAACCTGTCGGGAACGAACGCCGGCGTGCAGTTGATCGGCATGCCGGTGACGACGGTCGGCGGTTCCGCGGTCAACACCGACGTGAAAGGCCACGGCTGCCGGTATTTCCGGCGGGACGGTACCGCAGGAGAGACGACGCTGACGCTCCAGAACGTCGTGAACAGGGTACAGGCCTGGCTTCTCGACCAGCGTCCCTGACGAAACTCAGAGCCAGTAGGTCAGCAGAAGATACGCCCAGGCGCCGAGAAAACCGATGATTCCCCAGGGAAACCGGTTTTCGAGTTCCTCGATCTGATCGCCGAGGGACGGGCCCCGATGCCCTTCGGGAGTCGTCAGCTGGTTCGCATCAGAATTCTGTTCGATGTCCGACATGTGGCCGGTCTCCGTTCTGTCGAGTCTTAGTCTTCCGGCGGCAATTCCGAAAGGATCTGGGTGATCTGCTTGTTGCGGATCAGAAGGCCGTTATGGCCGGGATTCGCCATCATGAGATGCGAGAGAAGGCCTTGCATCGCCTTGATCTGGCGCCGTTCGATAAGAATATCGAGAAGCTGGATGCCGATCTCCGGATCGGTGGGAAGCTGAGGCAGCCGGCGTTTCGGCGTTCCGTCGGGGGCGCAGAGTTCGAGGCCGCACTTGGGGCAGAAATTATCTTGTGGCCTCGACGGCGAGCCGCAATCCGAGCACTGGAAACGGGATTTCGCCACCCAAACGACTGCGCGCTGGATGATCTGGTCGCCCGAGAGATACCCGCGGCTGATCTCGTTGACGATCATGCCGTCGTCGAGGAACGGCGCGATGAAGGATTTGACGACCTTGTGCATCTTCTCTTCATACATTCGGCCGAGTGACGAGACGGGCTCGACCGCGTGCGTCTTCTCGAGGACGGCGAATGCCTTTTCCGCCTTCTGCCGGAGATCGCGGTTTTCGGGCGCTGTGCCCAGCTTCGCGATGAGCGTCGTCAGCACTTCGAAAAACAGGATGATTTCGTCGCACCGGAAACCGCTCGAGAGGCCTTCGTTCTGGCCGCTCTGCGCGTGTTCCTGGGTGGCCAGGAGCCGCCGCACGGTCGCTTCGAGATCGATGATCCGTTGCTGGAGTTCGTTGTTTTCGCGGGTGAGGTTTTCAAATTTTTCGGGTGAGACCGGCGTGCCGAGCTCGATCTGGCACTTCGCCTCGGCGAGGGCCATTTCGAGCGCCTTGATCCGGGCCTCCGCTGCCGCCTGGATGTTCTGAATTGCATCTCCCGCGGGTCCGCTGTGCAGGGTGCGCTGGAGCTTGTCGATCTTTTCCTGGAGCGCCTTGATGATCTTGCGATAGGTGTCCTGGTCCTTGAGGGGCTGGTTTTTCAGTTCCTCATAGTCCTTGCGATACTTCTCGATTTCCGCGGCGAGCTGCTCCCGCTCCTGGTTGAACTCGAGCTTCGCGGCGCCGAGAGCCTGCTCTGCGCGCTCTTTCATCTGACGTTCGCGGTCGATGGTTTCGGTGAGGCTCTGCAGTTCGTCGAGGCGCTGGGTCGCGCGGTCATACTCATCGCGAACCTTGTTCAGTTCGGTCGACAGCCGGATCAATTCTTCCGTCGCAGACTGCGCTTTCGAGGCGGCCTCGGCCGCCGCCGCTTCCAGGCGGGCTCTCTCTTCGGCGAACGCGGCCTTTTCTTGCTCGTGGGCCGCCTGCTGGGCCTCGAGAACGGCGCTCTGCACCTCGGTCGCCGGCCTGTTCTGGAGTTCGCCGATCTGGCGCTGCAACGCGGCGATCTCGTTGTTGAGCTGGGCGATAGTCTGGTCGCGATCCTTGAGCAGAACAGCCTGTTTGTCGATCTCGGCCGTCAGTTTCTGATGTTTGCTCATCTCGAGGAAGAGGGATTCCTCGAGACGGGCGTTGGTTTTCTTGAATCCCTCGATTTCCTGTAGCGCGCTCTGGTATTCGGGGGTCTTGCGCGGATCCGAGGAAGAGGCTGCTTCGAGCTGGATGAGGAACGTTCTCAGCGTGTAAACGATGTTTTGGATTTGGTGCACGAGGTCGTCCCGTGAGTGCTTTGACTGCAGGGACGGCACCTGGCCTTTCAGGAAGACCATGAGATTTCGTACTATGTCGTCGAAATTGACTTTTTCCATGAGAAATCGCTGTTGCTAGACACCTTGTTGATGGAGTGGCTCCGAAGGATAACCCTGAATCCCTTCTCTTTGCAAGACGATCACGCCACCTGCATGCGGCGGAAAACGAACCTCGTCATCAGATACAGCACTCCCGTGACGGCGGCCAGCACCAGCAGGTCGCCGACGATATCGACTTTCGAGAGATCGAGAAACAGGGCTTTGCGGATTCCCCGAAGGACGTAGGTCGAAGGCACGATATTCGCCGCCATGCGCAGCAGATCGTTGGTGGCGCTGAGGGTCGGAACCATCTGGAAGCAGAGAAACAGGCTGCTTCCCATCGCGTTGACGGACGCCTGGGTTTCTGCGACGGCCGCAACGAACAGCCCCACGAGCAAAAACATCAAGCTTCCAAGCGAGACGAACAGCCAGAAATACGGCTGGTTTCCGTCCCAGCGCCCGTTCAGGGCGACCATGGCGAGGACCGTGACGTGCTGGAGAACGAAGCTGAAGAGGCATTTGCCGACGATCAATTCCGTCGTGGTGGTCGGCGTCAGGAACAGGGCATCGAGGGTGCGTCTCTCGCGCTCCTCGGCAAACGAGAGGGGGAGGGCGAGAAGCCCGATCATGCCCATCGCCATCAGGATGAGCATGGGGAGCATGTCCCCGCCGAAACTGCGCTGTTTGGCAGATGTGCCGCCGATGGGTTCGAAGGATAGCTCGATCGGAAGCGGCGGAGCCGGCTTTCCGAGAAATTTGCGCAACTCTCCCTCGAGCGTGCTGCGGAACCGTTCCACGGCATATTCAGGCGTTTCAACGGGGTAGATCATGGTGAGCTTCGGCAGGTTCCGAGGGCCCGACGCCTGCGGGAGAACGGACGGAAGGACAAGGCCGAAGCTCACGTCCCCTTCGGCGATGCGGGACTCCATTTCATCGCGCGAGGAAAAGCTCACGAGGCGGATTCCGAACTCTTTCGGCTGCAGCTTTTCGAGAAGCGGACTTCCGCCCGGGGCGAGGACGCCGACGCGGGGCATCATCGTGTTGGAGCGGCTTTCCGAAAAGAGATTCGAGAAGAGGAGGGAGAGAATGATCGGCGTGGCGACGAGCAAAAGCACGTGGTAATTGCGTGAGGCGTCGAGAAGGTCTTTCTTGAACAGGGCGAAGATGCGTCGCGGGTTCATGGATGTTCCGCCTGTGACGGTTTCGGCAGGTCGTCGAACGTTTCGGGCTGGGGGTGCCAGGTCGAGCCGGTGAGGCGGAGAAACGCTTCTTCCAGGGTTGCTTCCTGGGTGTGGATGCGAACGACGGAACCGTCCGCGAGCCACCCGGAGATTCTGGCCGGGGTTTCGGGACCGCCGATGGGAAGGGAAACCGTTTTGTCTGGGCCGGATTCGCGGCTGCGAAGCGTGACGTCGATAAGGGGGCGGCCGAACCGCATCCGGATGTTGTCGGGCGTGTCGGAAGCCACGATCCGGCCGTCGTGGAGGATCGCGATTCGGTCGCAGAGATCGGACGCCTCTTCCATGTAATGCGTCGTCAGGAAAATAGTCGTGCCTTCGTCGCGAAGACGCCTGACGACGCCCCTGATCGAGATGGCGGACTGGGGATCGAGCGCGGACGTCGGTTCGTCGAGGAAAAACACCTTCGGATGATGGAGCAGACCGCGCGCGATAAGGACACGCTGCCGCCAGCCTCTGCTGAGTCTGACGGTAGGGATGTCGGCATACTCACCGAGGCCGACGAGCGAAATGACTTCGTCGACGCGTGCCGGCGCGGCTCCGGTGAGATCGGCGAAGAGGCGAAGCTGTCTGCGCGCGGTCAGGCGGTCGTACAGGTTCTGGTGGTCCGGGACGACGCCGATCAAGGCTTTGATCGCATCGCGCCGGTCGGGCATGTCGAGGCCTGCGATGGTGATGCGGCCTGACGTGGGGGCGAGCATGCCCGTGATCATCCGCATGGTCGTCGTCTTGCCGGCGCCGTTGGGGCCGAGGAAGCCGAAGATCGTTCCCGCAGCGACGTCGAACGAGATGCCCTTCACGGCTTCGTGTTTTCCGAAGCTCTTCGTCAGGGAATCGACCGAAACGGCCGTCTGCATGTTCGTTGCCATGGCGTGATCCGATGATACTCCGAAGTGAGTATCCGTTCAACGCCGGTATCGACATCAGGCATGACGCTTTTGGCGGAACGCATCGATTGACTCAACGCTCCGGCAATAGTAATGTGAGACGTTCCTTGGTCTTCCCCGTACATTGACAGTCCGCAGACGGCTGTGATCTAATACGCGTGAAATCAGTGTCAGGAGAGGATATGGCAAACGCCGGACCGCGTGCCGAAGTGTTTGTTTTCACGAGTTTCCAGGGAGGAATCGGCAAGAGTTCGACCGCCCTCCGATTTTCCCGGGCGCTTCGTCAGCGAAGCGGGCGGAACGTCGCCTTCATCGAGTGTAACTGGTTCGCTCCCTCGGCGATCGTCGCGAAATACGATCTCGCTGAAAGCTCGGGCATGTCGTTCATGGAGTATTTCAAGAGCGACTGGACCGGCTTGACGCCGGAAAACGTCGCAGAGAAATTCAGCGAACGGGACGGCCTCTGGTTGATGCCCTTCACCGGCATTCGCCCGAACGAGCCGCTCGGTGCCGGATTCATCGTGAACGAAGCCGATCTCGGTCCCGCCATGGATCGCCTGTTGCGATGCCTCTCCCAGCGAAACGCCTATGCCGTCATCGATCTGACGCTCTTCATGACGCCCTTTCCCCAGGCGGTTCTGCTGGCATCCGATGTGATATATTATCTCTACGCGGCACAGGACGGCTCCCCGGAACTCGCGAAACGGTTCCTGATCGAAGTCGGCAAATGGCCAAACTTTACGAACCGGGTCATCATGGTTCGGAACATGGTCGATACCGAGACCGAGGACACCGAATCGAAACTTCATGCGCGCGAGTTCCTCCTTCCGATGGGAAGCGCGGTCGAAAGCGCCGCGGGCGACAAGCATCTCGACGAGGCCATCGCGAAACTCGCCGAGAAGGCGATGGAAAACCAGGCCGCGGAGCGAATCCGGCCCGACGAGCAGGAGGTCGTGCCTCCCGTCGACGAAGTCCTGGTCGAATACCAGCGGTCGATCAGAAGCGAGATCATCTCCACACTCGAAAAGCGCTTCGGGATGACGGACCAGGAGCTTCGGAAAAAAGTAGAGCATAATATAGAACTGAGTTTCAAGCGGAATCCGCCGCCTCAGATCGAGAACCGCAACGTATACGCGGAGCTGAAAAAAGCCCTGCTGGACGACATTCTCGGGTTGGGGCCCCTGGAAGACTTCATCCGCGATCCCGACGTGGACGAGATCATGGTGAACGGGCCTTCGAAAATTTTCATCGAGAAGCGGGGAAAACTGCAACTGTCGGGGAAATCGTTCAGCAATACCGACCAGGTGAAGACCGTCATCGATCGTATTCTCATGCCGATCGGCAGGACGGTCAACGAGCGGAATCCCTTCGTCGATGCCCGCCTCGCGGACGGCTCGCGCGTCCATGCGATCATTCCGCCGCTCTCGCTGACGGGCCCGATGCTGACGATCCGCAAATTCTCGAGTACGCCCTACAGCCTCGACGATCTCGTGTTCCGGTTCAAGGCGTTCACGCCCTCCGTAGCCGAGTTTCTCAAGCTCTGCGTGAAGATGCGCAGGAACATCATCGTATCGGGGGGCGCGAGCTCCGGGAAGACGACGCTACTGAACGTTCTCTCGATGAATACGCAGCCCGACGAACGCGTGATCTGCATCGAGGACTCCGCCGAACTGCGGCTCGCCCAGGAAAACCTCGGACGGCTCGAGGCCCGGCAGCAGGCTGGTGAGGCGAAGACCCAGGTGACGATTCGCGATCTGGTTCGAAACGCCCTTCGCATGCGCCCCGACCGGATCATCGTTGGGGAGTGCCGCGGCGAAGAGGCGCTCGATATGCTCCAGGCCATGAATACCGGCCACGAGGGGTCGCTGACGACGCTTCACGCCAACTCCTCACGCGATGCCCTGGCCCGCCTCGAAACGATGGTTCTGATGGCGGGCGTCGACCTTCCCCTGCGCGCCGTTCGGGAGCAGATCGCGAGCGCGGTCAACATCGTCATTCAGACCGCTCGTCTCTCCGACGGGACGCGGCGCGTCATCGAGATATCGGAAGTGGTCGGGATGCAGGACGTGTCGATCCAGCTCGAGACCATCTTCAAATTTGACAAGAAATGGATCGGCGAAGACGGCCGGGTGTTCGGAGAAATGCTGCCGACGGGCTACGTTCCGCTCTTCATCAGGGAGTGCCCGGGGCGGCTGATCGAGCGTGTCGGCGGTTTGTTCAAAATCGAAAAGTAACCGTATGAGTGGAAGTTCCTAAGGAGGATCTATGGCTCTCAATCAAGAAACCCTGGTTGCGGTGATGGGAATCCTCGTGCTCGTCGTCGGGATCTACCTGTTCCTCGAACAGCAGGTGGACGAGTCGATGCACCGACGGAGGTCGAAGGGGCCGGCCGACGGCAAGAAGAGAACCTTCCTGCAGGACATCATGAGAGCGAGTTTCGACGATCAGCTGATCGAGGCGCTCCTGATGATCAACTCCGCTCTCAAGGCCGGTCGCAACCTTGATCAGGCCTTCGAGTTGGTGGCCGTCTCGACCCCCTCGCCGATGTGCGACGAGTTTCAGAAGCTGGTCCAGGAGCGCCGCCTCGGCGTTTCGATGGTCGAGGCTCTCGGAAACCTCGCGAGGCGCGTGAACAGCCCTGATCTCAGACTCGCGATCAACGCCACGATTTTCCAGCAGGATACCGGCGGCAACCTCGAAGATCTGTACAAACAGATCGTCATCACCATCGCTGAGCGCAAGCGCATCATGGGGAAAATCGTCGCCGGCACGGCGCATGCGCGGATTTCCGGCAACCTGATCGGAATTCTCCCGCTGGTTTTCGCGGGCCTCATTTTCATCTGGCACCCGTCGTATATCGTGCCGCTCATCGACAATCCGCTCGGACAGCTGGTTCTCATCGCCTCCCTGCTTTCGTCGATCCTTGGGCTTATCTTCATCAATCGCATGACAAGCAGCATCATGCCCGATCCGGAAGATCAGATGGCGGTCGCCAACGATCCGAAGAAAAAGGCGGGCCGCTGGTCCATTCTCAAGGTGATCCTGCGACCGCTCGCCGGCGTGAACGAAGCCCTGGGGGGCAATCTCATCAACCGCATGCGCGATGAACTTCGCTATCTGCTTGGCGCCGCCGGGAACCCCGGCGACCTCTCGGTAAACGAGTTCATGTCTGTCCAACAGCTTGTCGCCGTTCTCCTCGTGCTCGTCGTTCTCTTCCTGTTCAATCCCCTGCGGTTCGGCGCCCTTGGAATCGTGTTTCTCATCGTGCTGCTTCCGATCGGATTCTATCTGCCGAAAATGTATCTTGCGCAATTGATCCGAAAGCGGCAGCAGAACATCGAATACGAGCTTCCCTACGCGATCGACCTCCTGTCGCTGTCGATCGAAGCCGGTCTCGATCTGATCGGCGGCATGCAGAAGATCGTCGAAAAATCCCGCCCGACGGACATCGTCATCGAGTTCCAGATGTTCCTGGCGGACATCAAATACGGGAAAAGTCTCGAGGAGGCCCTGACCGAGATGGCCGACCGGGTCCAGGTGCTGTCGTTCTTCGCCTTCGTCAGTTCGCTGATCCAGGCACAGCGCCTCGGCGCGGAAATCGGGCCCACCCTCCGCGCCCAGGCCGAGCAGATGCGGTATCAACGGATGATCCAGGCCGAAGAGCGTGTCAACCAGCTCCCGGTCAAGCTTCTCATTCCGCTCGTCGTCTTCGTCTTCCCGAGCATCTTCGTGTGGCTGATCGGTCCTTCGCTGATCTACATGCTTCGAAGTTTCCCGACCGCTCTCGGCCATTGATGGGCGATTCTCCGTGCCAGGCCGGATCATCCTCGTCAGCGCCTGCCTTCTTGGCGTAGCGAGCAACTACAAGGGAACATTCCATCCGGCCTGGGAATCCCACTTCTGCAGACTGGTGCCTGCCGCGAAAGCGGCGGGCATCGTTTTTGTTCCGGTCTGTCCCGAGCAGCTCGGCGGACTGCCGACGCCGAGGCTTCCCTCCGAACTCCAGGGAAGCGCCGAATCGGTTCTGGCCGGCCGCACGCGCGTCCTCGCGATCGACGGGGCGGACGTGACGAGACCGTTCGTCGCAGGCGCGGAAGCCGCGGGCCACATTGCCCGGACGCTCACCGCCGACGGGGCTATTCTCTCGGAGCGGAGCCCGTCGTGCGGGGTACATCGGGTGTATGACGGCAGTTTCGGCGGAAAGCCCATCGCCGGAGTCGGGCTGGCGACGTTCGTTCTGCACCGTCTGGGAATTCCGACCGTGTCTCACCAGGATCTCGTTGAATCGTGGAATCGCGAGACGGATCCCGGATGTGTACACTTGCTTACGCGGAGTCTGAACTGGAAAAGCTTTTAAATATGTACAGACAACCGTACTCGAGGCGTTGCAAAAGGCCGGATGAAAAATCCGGCCTTAAATATTTCAGGAAAACCTCTGCGGGAGCCGAATAAGATGTACACGGAAAATAATATTCATCTAAAACATATATAGAGCGCGAAAGTCCCGGGGTACGCCATTTTCAATGGCAAAAAGCGTTGACTCAATGCAAATAAATCTGATACTATCCGCCTACTTTCGAAGTTGAATACATTTATAAAATCGATGAGAGCGGAGCATTGAGAATGACATTCCTGAGTTTTTTGAAAGGTATGAAGATCGAAGACAACTGTCCGATCGACGTCGTGTTCAGAACGTCCCGCGGCTGTTCCGCTCTGGGTTTCGCCTTCATCCTGGCGGGCCTTTGCATGGCGTGGCAGATCGTGGCCGGGCACCGGCTCCTCTGTTTCTTCAGCTTCGTGAAACTCGGCAGCATTTGCGCCGCCGTCGCTCTCGCCGCCATCGGCGGCATGATCATGACCTATCGGAAAAACGTCGTCATCAGCAAACGCGACAAAAAAATCGAACTTGAGGAGAACGGACTGTTCGTTCACCAGTCGGCTTCCTGCCACTTCATGGATATCATGCAGATCGAAGTCTGTCCCACGGCCGAATGCCTGCTGACGGCGAAGGCCTGCATGTGGTCGATCAAGGCGTATGTGAGAAATCATCAGGGATTCAGCACCGTAAGACTGTATTGCGGAAGAAGTCTCGAAAATGCCCTCGAGGCCGCGTCTCTCGTCTCCCAGATCATCGGGTGTCCTACGGTGAAAGACGCCGCGGTCGTTCGTGCCTTGTCCTTCACGAGAGAGGTCGGCAACGCTTAGCTGCCGCCTTTTCGCTTCGTTTTCCCCCGGCTTCGGCCGGGGGAATCTTTTTCTCACCGCTCCGCCGACGCACGAGGCTTGCGATGGAGAATGCTCTGAATTCGCGCCCGCTTTTCCCTCAGAAGGTTCGCGAACGACTCGAAATCCGATTTGCCGGCGAGCTGAACGCCGGAATCGGAGGGAACCAACTGCAGGGTGGTGAGAACCGTGCCGATGATTCCGACGGCTTCAAATCTGGTGATGATTTCCATGCCCATGAACGTCCCGTTCGGATAGCCGATGAACAGTCCCTTGTTCCCGAGAGCCTCAAGGGCCTGCGCCTCTTTCGTGCCGGCGGCAACGTCGTTATAACAGTAGGCCTCGGGAACGATGCCGATCTCGGCGGGAAACGCCTTGACCATGTGCCCGAGCAGGATCGTGAGCTCGCCACGGGTCGTAGGAAGCGTTGATGCCGGGTCGGACAGGAGTCCTTTTACGGCGGCCGCTTCCTCGGTATGCGAGTATTTGTTGAGAATGCCTTCGACGATTGCCACGGCTTCGTTGATGCGAAGGGGCGAATACCCGTCGAAACTCCGGGAAAACTTCATCGTGTCGAAGGCGCCCGCGTTTTCCATAGCTCTCAGACTGGCCATGGCCGGATGATCGAGCGGCAGATCGACGAACTGGAGGCCTTTCGTATCGCCTTTCATCATCAGCGAAGCCGAAATCTGCTCGTAGAAACGATACAGCAGGGAGACGGCTTCCCGTTTCGACAGAAGGCGGGAAACGCCAAACCGGCCGTCGGGATAGCCGCGGGCGATCTCTTTCTCGCGCAGGAATGCGATCGCCTGGGTGTATTTTTCCGGAATCCGGTAATCCGTGAAATTCTGAGCCGTTTTTTCCTCGAGGGTGATGAAGCCGTTGTCGGAAAGATAGATGGTTGTTCGGGCAAGGGCTTCGAGTGCGGCCTTGCGCGATACGCCCCTTTTATGCGGCGCTGGATTGAAAATCCCTGACGTGTGGAGATCGGAAAGTTCCGATCCGGTCGGCGCGCCGACCATCTGCAGGACTTTCTTGAGAATGACGGCGAATGAACGGCGTGTGATCGGTGCCGAAAGCGAGGCACTGTCCAGGTCCGACTCGTCGAGAATACCGAGGTCGACCCCGAGACGAAGCTCGGGGCTGACGCTGCTGAAAGCCGGGTTCTCGCTGATGGCCTCGAGGACCCGCACATCGGTCACGGCTGCGGTTAATGTGATGGCTGAGAGGCTTCCGATGAGGAAATTTCGTGTTCGCAGATTCATTCGGCGTTCTCCAATGGAAATGAGTTTGTCATTAGCTATCGGCAGAATTCTTCACGGACACAAGAAAGAAACTTCAAATTCGGCGCGTGCGCGGCTTTTCCGACGGCCTATGGGAAATGGAGCGCTGGATCTGCCGTTTGGTTGCTTCCTGTGCTAAAATGCGCCGAATTGAAGCAAGGAGGCCTTGTCCCGTGCGCATCAGGTCGTGGAATACCTTCCGAACGCTTGTCTGTCTGCTCTTCGTGGCTTTCTCCATCGCCGCCGTTGCGGCACAGGCCGTCCCTGTAAAAAAGGCGGACGCCGGCAGGCTGTTCACGCTCGAAAACGGCCTCACCGTCTTCATCAAGGAGATGCGGTCGGCGCCCGTCGTCGCGGTCAACGTCTGGATTCGCGTCGGCTCGAAAAACGAAAGGCCCGGAGAAGAAGGCTTCACGCATCTCATCGAGCACATGATGTTCAAGGGCACGCCGACCTACCCGACGGGAAAGCTGGACAGCGAGATCAAAAAGCTCGGCGCCGCCCAGAACGCCTTCACGTCGTCCGACTGCACGTGCTTCCACGTCACCGGGGCCCGCGAGCATTTTGCCCGGCTGATGGAACTGCAGGCCGATGCGGTGCTCAACAGCGCCTTCGATGAAGCGGAGTTCCAGAAGGAGCGGAAGGTCGTCCTCGAAGAGCTTCGCATGGGGAAGGACCAGCCCGAAGATCGTCTCTATGATATGACGAAGGAAACGGCCTACACGGTCCATCCTTACAGCCATCCGATCGTCGGATACGAGGCGTCTCTCGCCTCGGCGACGAGGGACGCTTTGTACGAATATTATAAACGGTGGTATGTTCCGTCGAACATGTGGGTCGTGATCGTCGGCGACGTGGACGCCGACCAGGCGCTCGAAACGGTGAAGCGCACGATGGGGGCGGCAGCGGCAGTTCCCGTTCCCGTCCAGACGATCGCCAGCGAGCCCATCCAGACCGTCCGCCGTGAGCGTCGCGAGGAGGGCGATATCCAGCAGGCCTATGCGAATCTCGCCTGGCACGCCCCGTCGATCGACAATCCCGACAACTTCGTCTGCGACGTCATCTCGGTGCTGATGGGCGGCGGCCGTTCATCCCGTCTGTATCAGACCCTCGTCGAAAAGGAGCGCCTCGTCACCGACGTCGGCACGGCCTACTACACGACCAAGGACCCGTCGCTCTTCATCGTTTCCGGGCAGATGCCCCAGGGAGCGATCCGGAAGTTCGGCGAGCGCGTGATCGAGATGATGAAAGGGATCGCCGGCGGCGATATTTCGGCCGAAGAGCTTGAAAGAGCCAAACAGCAGTTGATTGCCGCAACCATCTTCGCCCGCGAGACCGCCGAGTCCCAAGCGTTTACCTACGGCCAGATGGGCATTCTCGGCCGACTCGAAGACGCGGATGCCTATCTCGACCACATTCGCGGGGTCACGACCGATGACGTGCGGCGCGTTGCCCGAACGCTGTTCACCGACAACGGCGTATCCCTCATCTCCTACGAACCCCTCATCGCAACAGGTCCGCAGAAGCCTGAGATGGTCACCCTCGAAAACGGGATCAGGCTGATCCTGCGAGAGAACCATTCGTCGCCCCTCGTTGCCGTCTCGATCCATGTCGATGCCGGCGGAATGCGCGAAGGCAAGGGCGAAGCCGGCCTGGCGAACCTCACCGCCGAGATGCTTCTCAAAGGAACCGAAAAAAAGTCGGCGGAAGAGATCGCCCGGGCGTTCGAGTCGCTCGGAACGCAGATTTCCTGTTCGGCCGCGAAAAGTTACGCGTCGATCGACATGCAGTGTCTCTCCGAAAAGTTCGACCCTTCCTTCGACCTGGTGATGGAGATCCTGACCGGCGCCTCGTTCCCGGAGGATGAATTCGAAAAGGAACGTGACCAGGCCCTCGAACAGATCAAGGCGCAGGAAGACGATCTGTATCAGTTCACCAGCCGGCATGTTCTCAAGGCGCTGTTTCCCGACCATCCTCTCGGGTATCCGAGCCTCGGCCTTGCCGACCAGGTCAAGGACATGCGCCGTTCCCACGTGAAGGAATTCTTCCGAAAACAGTACGTCGGCTCGGGAATGGTCGTTGCGGTCGTCGGAGATATCTTCATTCGCGACGTGAAAGACCGCCTGATGTCACAGCTCTCCGCCATCGATAAAGGCAGCCTCAATGAGATGCGCGAGCCGAAATGGCAGAAGATCTCTTCTCCCGTCACGGTCACCGAGCGCAAGAATCGCGAGCAGTCGCAGATCATGGTTGCGACTCGCACCTTCAGCAGAAACGATCCACGGGGCCCCGCGATGGACATCCTGACGAACATTCTCTCGGGAAGCATGTCTTCGCGGCTCTTCACCAACCTGCGCGACAAGGACTCGCTTGCCTATTCGGTGTTCGCAACGAACGTCGGCACGCGCGTGACGGGATACTTCTTCGCGACTCTCAGCACTGCCGTCGAAAAGACCGAGACGGCAAAGAACCGGCTGATCGAGGAACTCGAAAAGATCCGGACGCAGGGCTTCACGGACGAGGAGTTCAATGATGCCAAACAGTATATTATCGGCCAGCACGCCCTCGAACTGGTCAACAACGAGGCTCAGGCTGGCGTCTTCTCGAGCGACGAGTTCCTCGGCCTCGGGTTCGAGCACGCCGAGAAGTATCCCGAGTTGATCAAATCCGTGAAGCGCGAGGACGTCGAGAAGATCATGCAGGAGTTCCTCCTCGGAAGCGGCTCCTACGTGCTCGGCGTCACGACGCCGTGATGCGCTGACGCGCGATGCCGGCGACACGGCATCAAACGCACGAGCGGGCGGGGAAGTGTTCCCCGCCCGCTCGTGGTGATGTCCGATGACGTTGTTGCCTGACGAGCGAAATACCTCAGGTGCCGTATCGCTGTTTCAGGAAATCGAGGCATTTGAACGTCGCATCGACAAGAAGTCTGCCGGCAAAGACCGGAAGTGACAGCATGAGCAGGGCTGCAATGACGTGCGTCATGGGAGGCGAGTCCTGAAAATCAGACGGCGGGCTGGGCGGTGAGCTCGGCGAGCTGGTGCGCTCTCATGCGCATCCGGTCGAGCAGTTCCGTTCCCAGGTTGGTGATCGTGCCGGCGCCGAGGGTGAAGACCACGTCGCCCGGCTCGAGCATCTGCATCAGCTGGAACGCCAGGTCGTCGGAGGTCTTGACCTGTTTCGCCTTGCGCCGGTCGGCGACCGGCATCTGGTCGATGATCAGCTTGCTGGACACGCCCGGGATCGGCTGTTCGGAAGCGGCGTAGATCTCGGTGATGAACACCTTGTCGCACTCCGAGAAGCAGCGGCCGAACTCGCGGCTCAGGAACTGGGTGCGGGTGTACCGGTGCGGCTGGAACACGACGATGACGCGGTTCGCATTCAGCGACTTGGCCGCGGCGAGGGTCGCCTTGATCTCGTTCGGGTGGTGGCCGTAATCGTCGATGACGGTGACGCCGTCGCAGGTGCCCTTCAGCTCGAAGCGGCGGCCGGCCCCGCGGAAGCGCCGGAGGCCGTCCTGGATCTGGCGCACGGTGAGACCGATATCGAGGCCGAACGCGATCACGGGAAGGGCGTTGAGAACGTTATGCCGCCCGGGAACGCGCAGCTCGAACGTGCCGCGCAGGACGCCGCCGATGACGAGCGTGAATCTCGAGCCGAACGGCTGGAGGTCGATCTCGGTGGCCATCACATCGGCCGGGTTGGAAATGCCGTAGGTGGTGATCCGCCGGTTTTCGGGAAGCGTCATGTTCCGCGCGATCGGATCGTCGGTGCAGAGGTAGAGCGTGCCGTCGGGATTGATATGGCTCGCGAAGATCTCGAATGCCTTGATGATCGCGTCGAGGCTCTCGTAGTGGTCCATGTGGTCGTTGTCGATGTTCGTGATGACAGCGCTGTGCGGGAAATACTTGAGGAACGTGGCGTCGCTCTCATCGGCTTCGGCGACGAACAGTTCGGAACGGCCGGCGCGCGCGTTTCCGTTCAGGGCGGGCACGAAGCCGCCGACGACGCAGGTGGGATCCTGGCCGGCTTCGACGAGCACCGTCGAGATCATCGATGAGACGGTCGTCTTGCCGTGGCAGCCGGCGACCGCGATTCCGGTGTTCGCGTCGAGGAACAGCTCGGCGAGCAGATCGGAGCGGTGGCAGATCGGGAGATTCCGGCGGCGCGCTTCCAGAAGCTCGTCGTTCTCGGCGGAAATGGCGGTTGAAACGACGACCTTCGCTGCATCGGCAGGGATGTTCGCGGCGGCGTGCCCGATGAAGATGCGGGCTCCGGCGGCGGAAAGGGCTCTGGTGTTGGCATTGGAGGCTACATCAGACCCGCTGACCGGCTTGCCGGCGGTGAGACAGATCTGCGCGAGACCGCTCATTCCCACACCGCCGATGCCGATGAAATGGATCCTGTTGCACTGTTCCATGGTTAGGCTGATTGCCTCCTTGCGTTTGTCGGTAGGTCGATCTTCTTCGTTACTCATCGGCTCGAGTCGCGAAAGAACTGAGCACTTTGTTTGAAAAATCGACAAACGCGCACCGGATATGCGCCCGGAACCCTCCGAATCTGGCCAGACCATGCCTCCTGCACAGAAATGACGCGGTACCTTATCACACGCCTCCCCAAATTGCAAATGTGCGAATTTCTGGTAATGCCCATCACCCATCTCCAAAGGCGTGTGGAACCAAGTTGTTACACCATTTCCCGGAAGGGCGGATTCACCGCTTGGGCGTATAGAGTAGGCAAGGCATTCCCGAGCTCGACTGAACGACGACCGAAGGAATCTGCCGCGATTTGAACCCGTGCCCCCGGCACCCGTGCGGAGCCGACGGCTGCCAGGTGACGAAATAGTGCACGCACCGGTGGCAGTCGATCTTCGGCCGGCTCTTGCCGTCGTCCGTTTTGCTGTTCGAACCTTGTGTCGTCATGAGTGCGTTGCTACTTGTATCGTCACTCGGAAATCCTGTCAATACTGCTTGTCTGATAAGATACACGTGTATCTAGCGGCATGATCGATACCCTTCGTTCCCGCTCGTGCTGAGGTATCGAAGCACGAACTGCCTCTTATGGCGATTGGAGGATTGCCGGTGCACCTCAGCTCGGAGTATGCTTCAAGGCGGCAGCAGGAGGAAGCATGGAATGATGCGGTACGTGTGGGCGCTGGTGATCGCCTGGGCGCTCGTCAGGGCGATTCTTCTCGGCTTCGCCTGGTATGGCGACCCCGACCCGGGCCGGCGCGATCTCGTTCTGCGGCACTTCACCCCCGACGACATCGCCCGGGGCCGCGAATACATCCGCAACGGCTTCGCGGCCCGCGTCGCGTACGGCTACGTCCAGTTGTTCATTCTGCTGCTACTCTGGCGAAGCGGCGTCATGAGACTTCTCGAAACGCGTCTGGAAACGGCGATGCCCGGAAGTTTCTGGTTTTCCGGGGCTCTGCTTGTTCTCGCCGTTCTCGTGGCGGAGCGTCTCTGCATGATGCCGTTCGATTACTATCTGGGCCATGTCTGCGAGCGCCGGATGGGGTTCAGCGAGATGACGGCGGCGCAATGGGCCTGGCGATACCTGAAAGGTTGCCTGGTCGGCTGGACGATCCAGACCGTCGGCATCATGACGGTTTTTGCCGTGCTCAGATGGTGCGGCAGCTGGTGGCCCGTCTTGCTGCCCGTTGCGACGACGGGGTATGGAATTGCTGTCACCCTGCTGATGCCCTACGTCATCACCCCGCTGTTTTACGTGCAGAAGCCGCTGGCAGAAGGGGCCTTGCGCGAGCGCATCATGCAGATCGCGGGCCAGGCGGGAGTGCCGGTCGATGACATCTACGAGATCGACGAGAGCACGTATTCGAAACATACCAATGCCTATTTCACCGGCCTCTTCGGCCGCAAGCGCATCGTTCTCTACGACACGCTCATCAAGAGCCACACGGTCGACGAGGCGGCGCTGATCTTCGCCCACGAGGCCGGCCACTGGCGCCACGATCACGTCCGCATCGGCCTCACGCTTGGCTTTCTCGGCGCCCTCGCCGGCGCGTTCGCCCTGTGGTGGCTGTATCCGATGCTGCAGGGCGACCCCGCGATGCTGCTGGGCGAAATCTGGAAACCATCGAACCTGCCGTTCTTTCTCGCCGCGACGATCGTGCTTGGCCTGCTGACGGCGCCCGTCGAAGCCCAGATCAGCCAGTATTTCGAACGCCAGGCCGACTGGGCCTCGCTCGAGCTGACCGGCCTCGAAAAAGTCTACGTCGATGCCGAGGCACGCCTCGCGCGCGACAACCGGAGCGATCTGCTCCCGCATCCCTGGCGCGTTTTCTGGCTCTATAGCCACCCGCCCGCCATCGACCGCATCGCCATGGCCGAGAAATTTGCACGGGAACGAACTGTCATCAAATGAACGACATACATATCGAGGAACTATGAATCATCGGCATCGATCGTGGAATATGCAGGGCACACCAACTATTGAGTCCTGCATATCAAAAACCAGCTTCGTGTCTCCGTTCGTGCTGAGCTTGTCGAAGCACGAACAGCCACTTGCCGATGATTCCTCATTTCGCCCTTCGACAGGCTCAGGGCGAACGGGTGGCTTTCATGCTGCAGGAATCAAGAGCAGGTTCATATTGGTCATCCTTCTTCTCTGCGGCATCACGGATGTCCGGATGGCAGGCGCATGGAGCGGCCCCGGCCATCGGATCATCGCCATCCTCGCCGCGGATCTCCTCAGGACCGATCGGCCGATTCCCGGCATCAGCTCGGATGTCGCGGATGCGAAGGGCGCATACGTAGAGGCGATGCGCCTGCTCTCGGCAGAACGTCGTCCCGCCACGCTCGTTTCCGTTGCCGGATGGGCCGATCATGTCCGGCCCCAGAGACCGGAAACGGAGCATTATCATTACGTGGAGATTCCGTTCGACGCCCCTGGATACGATGAAAGACGGGATGCGCCGAATGGCGATTTCATCGTGAACGCGTTCCTGCGCATGCAGAACGATGTCGGAAATACGGAGAAATCAGAACGGGAACGACGGGAAGCGCTGAAATTCCTTGTCCATATCGTCGGTGACCTTCATCAGCCGCTCCATTGCATCGATCGCGGTGACGCCGGTGGAAACACCACGATCGTCGAGCTGAATGGCGAAAAGATGAAGCTTCATCATGTCTGGGATTTTCGCATCGTCGAGTCGTTCGGAATGAACGAGAAGCAGATCGCCCGCATGCTCCTCGAAAAGATCCTGGCTACCGACACCGCCGCCCTCGCCACCGGCACGGTTACGGACTGGGTGAACGAGTCTCACGCACTCGGTCACGAATGGGGCTATTCGTATCAGCCCGGGTTCGTCATTTCGTCGGAATGGCTCGCGCGCGTGAGACCCGTGGCCGAGATGCAGTTGATGCGGGCCGGCGTTCGCCTTGCCCGGGTTCTGAAAGAACGGTTGCGGCCCGCAACCCGGCAGGAGCTGATCGAACGCCTGCGCCGCTCGATCAAAAGCGGCGCAGAAACGGCCGGGCCCGGGAAGGGGACGATATCGCATTGAGGATGTTGTTGAACAATATCAGGCGATTTTATTCGAGGGAGTGCTGTTGGCCCTACGGAATCTCGTTTTACCTGACGCTTCTGATTTTCTATCTCGATCTCGTCCTGTCGCCGCATCCTCAGGCCCTGCCGAGCATGTTCGCCTACGGCATCATTACCGCCTACTATGTCCAGAATATCAGGTATTATCGAAAGAACCTCCTTTCCAGCGAAAACCCCGAATTCTTCATCGGCTTTCTGACCTTCAAGATCGTCACCTGGGGCCTCATCCTCGCCCTCCTTCTTGCCCTCGCATAGCCAGCAGTCTTCTGGATGATGGTATTATAATACAAACTATATGATAATATCTTGTGCGACATCCTTCATACATCTTCTGTAGGGGCGGGTTTGAAACCCGCCCACACCTCGCAAACGCGAAAATGTGTCAATGTGTGCGCAGCCATGATGCAAATATGTATACGAGAGGAGCCCCCATGACCGATCATGAACAAGGTCGTTCGAAAAACGGCGAAAATATCGGAACATCCGGTGATGCGTTCAACCTCGAACGCTTCGTGCAGGCGCAAAACGATGTTTATGACGACGTGCTCGTCGAACTCAAAAACGGCAGAAAACGTTCCCACTGGATGTGGTTCGTCTTCCCGCAGTTCGAAGGTCTCGGCTTCAGCCCGATCTCCGAGATGTATTCGATCAAAAGCCTCGCCGAGGCGACGGCATACATCGCTCATCCCGTTCTCGGCCCAAGGCTCATCGAGTGCGCCGAGACCGTTCTCGGCGTCGAGGGCCGGTCGGCCCACGAAATCTTCGGCTCGCCGGACGACATGAAGTTGAAATCCTGCGCCACGCTGTTCGCCCGCGTCTCGCCTCCCGGGTCGCCATTCCACCGGATTCTTGACAAGTATTATTCCGGCGTCCAGGACGACAGAACGCTCGAACTGCTGGGCGATCAGAGACAGGCCTAACGAAACCTGTTCATGTATTGTTAATTCCTGCATGACAAAAGCCAATGTCGCGTTCCCGTTCGTGCTGAGCGTGTCGAAGCACGAGAGGCTCTCGCCCCCTTCGGCAGGCTCAGGACAGGCTTCGACAAGCTCAGGGCGAACGGATGTTTTTCTCGCAGCAATCAATAGATAATAATATAGAAGAAAGAACGATGTCTATCCGTCCATACGGCGATTCTTTCTGGGGGAGTGAACATGAATAAACTGCTTGTCATGATTGTCGGAATTCTCTGTTTCGCAACTGCCGTATCGGCTTCAGAGATCGCTCTTTTGCCGCTGAAGGAGCTTCCCCTGAGAGCGAATCTGATCGTCCTTGGCGAAGTGCTCCGCGTCGTTCCGCAGAACAACGAAAATCTGGACACGGTCACCATCCGGATTCACGCCATCCTGAAAGGAGATGTGAAAGACCCCGAAGCGACCTTCGTCCTGAGCACCCGCGGCGGGCTGAAGGACTTCGACCCGCAGGTGAAACCCGGCGACATGGGCGTGTTTTTCCTCGACCACCAGAACGGCGCGTTCAAGAAAGCTTACTGGGGCAGTATCGCTCTGTTCGCGAAAAACAATTTCACCGACAATTCCGACGCTGTTGGTGATGAAGCGGCCACCCTCTTCCCCCGGATTGGCACCGAAGACAGGAAGACGGCGCTGTCGTTCATCGCAAGCTACGGGATAAACCAGGGCTGGAAGCCTCTTCCGAAAAACACTCTCCGTATCCTGATCCAGCCGATGGGCACGGTCAGTGGAGCCTTCGAGGTCGATCTGGAGTCGGGCCGGGCAATCGCCTTTCCTCCGACGCACTTCAATGTCCCCCGAGCGGAATTACACTTGAACACCACCGTCCTCAAAGAGCTTCGCCGTCTCCTCGAATCGACGGAATTCCGGAACCTCAAATCTCGCGGCTCCAAAGTCGGCCTCGATGGCACGACGTATTTCCTGGAGGTCGATATGGACGATCGATACCAGTGGTTGCTCCATTGGCAGCCTGAAGAGTTCATCATCAAAGCCATCGCAGAGCTTGTTTCCGGTGAATGTAAAAAATACGAACAGAAATAGAAACGGTAGATATAGAATACCGTTGTCGCTGTCGCCCCGACCAGGAGCCTGCCGCGGAAAGAGAAAATGACCGGATCGGCCGGCGTGGGAAAAAAGTTGATATCCAAAAATTCAACATTTTTTGTATGCCGACCGGTTCACGAGACTTCGTGTCTCCAAGGTCGTACATGAAGATGAAAAGCACGGCATGAGGCCTGTCGTGGAGATGCCGGACCGTAGTCTGAACTGAATTCCTTGAGTTGGCATCAAATATGCTTAGACCATCTCGTCGTTTCACGTCCGTTCAGTCTGTTGAGCCCGGATTGCCGGGTTCGTGGATTCTCGGGAGCAAAAAATGAAACCGATGAGAGAATTCGTTCTGGCCCTCGTGATTGCAGTGATTTCGAGCCTGTTCTTGTTTCAGGCAGTGGGGGAGGCCGCCGTGAAGCCAAAAACCATCAGAATGTTGAGTCCTGATGAGGAGCCGATCGGAGCGCGGGCTCACACGTTCGTCGATGCCGACGGCGAAGTGAGCGTCACGGTCGAGTGGCTGCGGCGGCCGGGCGAGTTTGCCGTCACCATCGAGTATTACGGGTATCTCACGCAGGAAGGCATGGTGAACTGTTACCTCAGCATCAACGGCATCTCGCGCGAGTTTATCACGATGAAAGAAGAAACGCCGGCCAGGCGCCAGCGCATTCGGATTCTCTCGTTCCACCCGACCGTCGGGCGCGGCCTCAGGCCGCTCGGCCCCGGCGAGATCGTCGATTACCTGCTCTTCAGAAACGCCCCATACTACCCGCAGTTCGGCAAATTCGAGATCGAGTTGAAGTTCTTCGCCAACGGCCGCTGGGACGGCGACGGAAACAATAGCAATGACAATTATAGAGCAGCCTTCGACTGCCCGCTCGACACGCCCGCCCAGGACCATTTCTGAACCGGGTTCTGCGACAGAAGGTTCGTGGTTGAGGATGACCCATTTCGTTTCTGGAGAATGTCTCCCGCTCGTCCTGAGCATGCCCAAGCCTGTCCTGAGACTGCCGAAGGGGGCGAGAACATCTCGTGCTTCGACAGGCTCAGCACGAACGGGATACAGCAATGACTCCTGATATACGGGAATCGATAAAAGAGAGCGCCGTGATCCATTTCGGATCACGGCGCTCGCCATCACGAGGAGAAATTATTACACGGTGCTTTCCTGGCCGTTGAGGGTGAAGATGATCTTGTCGAGGGCGAACTCCTGTTTGTATTTGCCGGCGAAGTCGATGACGGTGACCATCTGCTGGTTCAGCAGCCATTTTGCCGTGCGGCCGCTCAGCAGGTGGCAGGCGTTGCCCTGGGCATCTTTCGAGCTTTTGAGCTCGACGTTGCGCAGGCTCTTCGACAGTTCCTGGACGCCGGTTTCGGCCCAGCGTTTCGCGAGCTCGCGGCGGGCGGCGTCGTTTTCGAGAGCCGGCAGGGCGATCGTGAGAACCTGGTCGTAGAGGATCGCTTCGGCCTGCTTCTTCGCGACGGTGGCGAGCGGGTGGGCGGGGTCGCGCTGCACCAGGGTTTCGCGATCGGGCTCGCGGCGCTGGTGAAGCGCCTTGTCGAAGGGGATCTCGAACGAGATGAGCTTGCGGTCAGCCTCGGATATGACGCCTTCCTGCTTCGGATCGTCGGTCAGTCGGTTTACGCCGTAGACAACGCGCTCGGGGGCGATCTTCCAGGTGCGGCGTGTTTCCTCGAAATGGTCGATCAGGCCGCGCACGGAGACGTTCTTGCTCGAGATCAGATACACGATCTTGCTGCTCGACTCGAGAATCTCCTTGGTCACTTTCGTGAACATCGAGCTCGAATCGATGACGATGAACTCGAAGGATTCGAGGATGGTTTTGATCAGGGCAAAGGTGTGGAACTCCTTCAGGCGGAGGTCGGTCAGGCCGTTTTCCTGGGGCAGCAGCGTCATGAGGCCGCAGGGGGCCTTCACGATGTATTTCTTCAGGTCGGCGATCCGCTCGCGGTCGACGAGCTCGTCGATGATGCGCGAGCGCTGCTCGACGCCGAGCTGGCGGGCGACGCGGTCGTCACGCAGGTTCGGGTCGAACAGGAGAACGTCCTTGCCGAGATTCTGCTGCATCGCGAGGGCGAGGTTGCGCGCGAACAGGCTCTTGCCTGACGATGTGTCGGGGCCCATGACCGCATACACCGAGCCGGTCTTGACTCCGGCGCTTCCGATGTTCGCGCGGGCGAGGCGTTCGCAAAGGGTGCGAATGATGGCGATCGAGACCTTGGGTGCCGACTCGAGAATCGCATACAGGTCATCCTTCTTGAGCCGGATCACGTCCGTCTCTGCGAGGGCGATGACGCTGGCGGTGCGCGGTTCATCGGTGAACAGGGCCATTTCCCCGAAATACTCGCCCTGCTTCAGGTGGGTCAGGATCTTTCTGCCGCCGTGTCCGTCGTCGCAGAACACCTGGACGATACCGGAGCGAATGATATACATCGAGTCGGCTTTCTGGCCTTCTTTGCAGATGAAGGCATCACGCACGAACTTGACGACTTCGGCGCGCTCGTTCAGGCGCTTGAATTCATCATCGCCGAGACCTGAAAAAAGAGCGACTCCCTTGAGAAAATCGGTCTGAATCATGTGGCTCCTCTCGTATCCTTGAATGTCGTGTCATGATGCAATACCCGGCCCCCGCCTGTCAACGCTTCCCCGGTACCGCGCCATCATGGCGTGGCGTTCAACTGGGAACGGCGTTGGGGGCTTCGAAGAGGCGATACTGGACGGCTTCGGCGACGTGGGCAGGAGAGATGCCGGCGGTGCCCTCCAGGTCGGCGATGGTGCGGGCGACGCGGACGATCTTGTCGTATGCCCTGGCCGACAGGTTGAAGCGACGGACGGCCTGGAGCAGAAGATGCTGCGCCGCATCGTCGAGAATCGCATCCGACTTGAGCCGCCGGGGGGGAAGATGCGCATTCAGCATGAGGGGGCCGCGCGGATGGCGCGCGTGCTGACGCCGCCTCGCGGCTGCGACGCGCTCCCGGACGGTTGCCGAGTCTTCGTTCGGCTTGGACGAGGAGAGTTCCTCCGGGGAAAGGCGCGGCACGTGAATGTGGAGGTCGATGCGGTCGAGAAGCGGCCCCGAGAGTTTCTGCTGATACGCGAGAACCTGGCGGGCCGAGCAGGTGCAGTGCCTGGCGGGATCGCCCGCAAAACCGCACGGGCAGGGGTTCATCGCCCCGACGAGCAGGAAGCGGGCGGGGAAGCAGGCTGCCCCGGCCGCTCGGGAGATGGAGACTCTGCCTTCGGAAAGGGGTTCGCGAAGTCCTTCGAGGACCGCCTTGCGGAACTCGGGAAGCTCGTCGAGAAACAGCACGCCGTGATGCGCCAGGGAAACCTCTCCCGGACCGGGCGTGCGGCCGCCGCCGATCAGCGCCGCGTCGGAAACGGTGTGGTGCGGGTCGCGGAACGGGCGCCGCTCGATCAGGCCCCCACCCGGCGGAACCAGACCGCGCACGCTGTAGATGCGAGTCACTTCGATCGCCTCGTCGAACGTCAGCGGCGGCAGGATCGTGGGCAGAGCCCGTGCCAGCATCGTCTTTCCGGAACCCGGCGGCCCGGAGAGCAGGAGGCAATGGCCGCCTGCCGCGGCAATCTCGATGGCCCGGCGTGAGGCCGTCTGGCCCTTGATTTCGGCAAGATCGATGTGATTGAACGACGCTTCGCCGTCTTCGGACGTCGATGAGACCACTTCGGATTCCTCTTTGCCCGCCTGAAGAGGAAGATCGCCTGCAGAGACGAGCTGCGAAACGAGGTCGGCGAGGGTTTCGAAGGCGTGCACGTTCAGGCCGGGCACGACGCGGGCTTCCCGGGCGTTGGCGGCGGGGACGATCAGTCCTCGAAGGCCCTTTTCCCGTGCCAGCAGCGCGAGCGGAAGGATGCCCTTCGTGTGCCTGAGGCGGCCGTCGAGGGAGAGTTCGCCGATGATCAGCAGATCTTCGAGTTTGTCGGCCGGAAAGGCCTGGGCGCACGTCAGAAGCGCCAGTGCGAGCGGAAGATCGAGCCCCGAGCCTTCTTTCCGGATGTCGGCCGGGGCGAGATTCACCGTGATCCGCTTTGCGGGGAGATCGAAGCCGGCGTTTTTGATCGCGGCTCTGACGCGTTCGCGCGATTCGTTGACCGAGGTGTCGGGCAATCCGACGACGTTGAACGTCGGCAGACCCGGAGCGAGATCGACCTCTACTTCGACGAGGATCGGATCATACCCCGTGATCGCCCCGGAAACCACCCGCGTGAACATGCGGCGATCGAATCAGCGGTGAGAAACCTGGCCGAATCCGAACATGATGGCGACGAACAGGGCGCCGAGACCGGCGACGACGGCCGCACCGAACGCGCTGGCTGCGCCGGGGCCGTTTCCGCATGGCGTCTGGGGGATCGGCTTTTTCGCGTAATCGTCGAGAAGGCCCAGCAGGCGGTTCACGATCATGAGGGCCTCGTTACGGTCATTCCAGAGCACTTTGAGGCGGGCTTTTTCGATGCCGCGCATCAGGTCCGATGCGAGAGCTGAATGGGTTTTCGAAAATTCACGGGCGGCGACCAATTGTTTGGCGCGATCGAGGGGGACGATGCAGTCCTGGGATGCCTTCGCACCGGCATCCATGCCCAAGATGCGCCGCGCCTCGAGAAGTTCGTTGTAGACGGCAGCCGTCGGCCCCGCGGGCCGGCAGACCTGTGCCATGGCCATCGGAACGGTCTGGAAAAGGAGCGAGGCAACGAGAATGAGACAGCAGAACTGCCTGAACGACGATTTCACGGTTGAACCTCCTGAATTTCACTTCTCTCCCATTCTACTCTGAATACAAACATGTGTAAAATTTCTCCACTCTGATGTCAGAGCGTACGTATTACGGATCTAGAGATCAACTTCGAAGGGAACCATGCGGTTGAATCAATTTTTCGCAAGTTGACGAAAGGTTCGCCGAACCGATAAACTTCGGCAGTTGGGCATCGAGTCAGATTCGACGAAGGTATTGCTCATCGACTGGCGGCAAGCGAGCCGATCAATCCGAAAATAACGGCGGTGAAGGAATGTCACAGGAGCGGAAAGAGACGAAATCTGCCGTGACGGATGAATTCCAGCAGGAAGACAGGCTTCTCGACGAGGGCGCACAGCCCGTCATCGACGCGATTCTCCTCGAGAAGTATGAATTGGCCGAACGTCGCCTGGGAGAGTTGAAAAACCGCACGGGTGAAACCGCGACGACGATGTTCCTGTCCGGAAAGCTACTGTTGGCGCGGAATGAAACGGGCGCTGCCTACAACGTTTTCAAGAAGCTCCACTACGAACTTCCCGTCTTCATGGGAAACCGTCGCGAGTATACCGATCTTCGCGCCATGCTGCTGACGAGACAGTTGGAAAAGGCGCGCGCCCAATGGCAGGAGATCCTGTCGAGATCCCTTTCTCTGCTCGAACCGCAGCACACCGACGAGGCGGCCGCGGACAAGGACCCTCAGAAGATGCAGGCCGAGCTGATTCCCGATATTGAAGAATGCCTTGAAATATATAAAAAGGTACTTGAAATCGAACCGATGCATATCGACGGGCTCCGGGGGCTGTCGGTCTGTTATTCCGAGCTGGGCCGCGCCGACCTGATCGTCCAGCTGAAGGACCGGCTGCACAAAGCCCAGGAATACTGGATCGAGATGAACAAGAAGCGGTCTCACCTGGTCTGGGTGGAATGCAAGGCCCTCGCGTCGGTCGAGAAATACGAGGATGCCCTGCGCGTGGCTGGCATCGTCGAGGATGTGCTGCCCATACATCGCGGGCTCGTTCTGCTCAAGGGGGAAATCCTGTTCAAGCTCGGTCGGTTGCGCGAATCAAGGGCATGCGTCGATACGCTCCTGCGGCTTGTCGAGGGCGACAACGAGGCGTTACGGCTGAAAAAAAAGATCGAGCTGCAGAGCCTCGAGGAGAGCCTCATCAAGGGGCAAGAGTGCCTGCTGTTCGCCGAGGAGCAGCTCGCCGGCTCGACCTCGCAGATGAAGAAAGCGAAGGAAGCCCTCGACCATTATCTCGAGGCCCTTGCCGCCGACTCGTTCAACCTGCGGGCGCTGGTCGGCGCCTACAAGTGCCACCTGCTGACGAACAACCCGATCAAGGCCAGGCTGACCATGGAGCGGATCCAGCAGATCGAGCCGAACTACCCGATCGGCGACATGCCGACCAGTTCGAAAACGACGGAAGAAGAGAAGACCGAACCCTGCTTCGTCGCGACGCGCCTGTTCGGCGCCGACGCTCCCGAGACGAACGAACTCCGCCGCTTTCGCGAGGAAACCCTCCGGACCAGCGGCATCGGCCGAGTCGCGATTGCCGGGTACCGCCGCCTCGGCCCCAGGATGGCACGAGTATCACCCGGGTTTCCGCTCCTCACGCCGATGAGAACGCTGCTGCGTTCGGTTGCTGCGTTCACACGCAGACGCCGGAACACGAACGAAAGCTGAATCACGAAAACAACGAATCGCAGAAGCACCGAGGCACAGAGAAAACATCCTCTGTGCCTCGGTGTATTGTATGTAGTTGAAACAATAGAATATGGTATGACACGGGGGCGGGTTTCAAACCCGCCCCTACAGAAGATATAGTGTCTTATGAGCCGGCGGCGAGGGCGAGCTTGATCGAGTTGATGCGGATTTCCTTGGTGTCGGAGCGGGAGAGGAGGATGACGGGAACCGTCGCGCCGACGATCAGTCCGCCGGTCTGCATGCCGGCGAAATACATCATCGACTTGCCCAGGATGTTGCCGGTGTCGATATCGGGGGCGAGGAGAATGTCGGCCTGGCCGACGATGTCGTTGTAAAGGCCCTTGTGATGCGCCGATTCGAGGGAGATGGCGTTGTCGAGGGCGAGGGGACCGTCGACGGTGCAGCCCTTGAACTGCTTCCGCTCGCCCATCTTGGCCAGCACGGCGGCATCGACCGAACTGGGCATCTTGACGTTCACCGTCTCGGCGGCCGAAAGAACGGCGACTTTCGGCTCGGCCGTGCCGAGCCGCTTCGCGATGTGGACGGCGTTCATCAGGATTTCCTGCTTCTCGGCGAGGGTCGGGTGGGGGAGCATCCCGCCGTCGGTGAGGAACCGGAACGAGCCGTTCCATTCGAACACCAGCACGTGCGAGAGAACGGAGCTCATCTTGATGCCGGTTTCGGAGTTCAGGACGGCCTTGAGAAGGATGGGGGTCGAAATCGTCCCCTTCATCAGCGCCTTCGCATGGCCTGTCCGGACGAGTTCGACCGTTTTCGCGGCGGCGGCTTCGGGCGTGAGGGCTTCGACGATGCGTGGCTTGAAGCCGGGAGCCTCCCGGGTCAGCAACGGATCGATGACGGCGGGATTGCCGACGAAGATGCAGTCGACATACCCGAGCTCGGAAGCTTCCTTCGCGGCGAGAATCGCGTCGACGTCCTCCGGCATGCAGATCGCGAGCGGGACACGGCCGGCTTTCAATTTCGAATCGAGATCGCAGAATCGCATGATCGCACCTTTCCTATGTGAAGAAGTATAAAATTATTACAAATACAAAGAGAGACGCGCTCCGTCCGGGAACGCTTTCCTCAATACTGCCTGACGATCGAAGGATCCCTGAGGGCGCGCACGGCATGGGAGGCGAGGGCCTTCATCTCGTTCTGGCCGGGCTTCACGACGAGCGGCGCGATGAAACCGACCCGCTCGCGGATCCACTCGACGACCCGTGCGTTGTAAGAGACGCCGCCGGTCATGATGATCGCGTCGACCTTGCCGCAGAGGGCCGCGGCCATGGCGCCGATCTCCTTCGAAATGTGGTAGCACATGGCTTCGAGCACGAGCTTCGCCTTCTCGTCACCGGCGTCGATCCGCTTGATGACTTCCCGAACGTCGGCTGTGCCGAGGTGCGCCATGAGGCCGCCCTTGCCGATGAACATCTTCCGGAGCTGGTCGTAGGTGTATTTCCCGCTGAAGCACATCTTGAGAAGGCCGACCAGCGGCAGGGTGCCGACCCGCTCGGGCGAGAAGGGGCCGCCGTCGTTGGCGTTGTTGACGTCGATGATCCTTCCCTTTCGGACGGCGGCGATCGAGAAGCCTCCGCCCAGGTGCGCCACGACGGCGTTCAGCGTTTCCGGTGCGACGCCGCGCTCCTCGGCGGTCTCGCGGAGCATCGCCTTGATGTTGAGCGCGTGGGAAAGGGTGCCGCGGGGCAGCTCCGGCCATCCGCTGATTTTCGCGATCTCGTCGAACTCGTCGACCGAGACGGGATCGGCGATGAATGCCGGGATCTTCGCTTCCTCGGCGATCTCGTGCGCCAGCAGGGGGCCCAGGTGCGAGGCGTGGTCCTGGAGCTTGCCGCCCCTGATGTCGTCCAGCATCGCGTCGCTGATGGCGTACACGCCGCTCACGAGGGGTTTCAGGGGCGATCCCCGGCTGATGACGGCCGAGAGCGACGAAACGGGTGTGTTCCAGAACGCAAGCGCCTTGTGCAGGGCATCGCGTCGGTATTCGAGCTGGGAAAGGGTCGTCGGGAACTTCGCGAGTTCGGCGCGGTCGTGCTCGAGCTCGTGGAGCTCGCGAACGTTCTCGCCGTCGAACAGGGCGATCTTGGTCGTGGTCGAGCCGGGGTTGATGACCAGCAGGCGGGGGGAAACCGACATACGTCACTCCTCTCGTGATATCAGGGCTTGCCAGGGGATGGCGCCGGCCGCCAGCCGGTCGGCGGGGCAGAAGTCGGCCAGCGGAAACGCGAAGGGCGAGAACCAGGCCGCGTGATCGGCGGGAACGGGCGGGGTGGGGCCGTTTCCCGTGTCGACAAGCTCGCACCGGACGAAATGAAGCCGGATGTCCTTGTCGGGATAGGCGTGTTCGAGCACCAGAAGGCGCTCGTGCGCGGAAACTTCGAGATTGAGCTCTTCGACGAGCTCGCGCTCGACCGCCTGGGCGGCCGATTCGCCGTTCTCGAGCTTGCCGCCGGGGAACTCCCAGAGCCCGTCGAGATCGCCGCCGGTGCGTTTCGCCAGCAGGACGCGCGACCCGTGAACGACGACGGCGGCGCCGACCTCGAAAAAGGGGCGGTGCGGCTTCTTCATGCGATTTCCAGCAGCAGGCCCTTCAAATACCTGCCCTCCGGGTGGGAAAGCGCGATCGGATGGTCGAGCGCGTGGAAACTCTCACGGATGATCCGGGCGCGACGGCCGGCCCGTCGGCAGGCCTCGGTGACGGCCGAGGCGAACTCATCGCGGCCGAGCTGGCTGGTGCAGGATGCCGTGAACAGCAGGCCGCCGGGTGAGAGACGGTTGATGGCAAGGGTGTTGAGCTTGACGTAGGCCCTGACGGCGCGTTCGAGGTCGGCGCGGTTGCGGGCCATCGAGGGCGGATCGACGACGAGCAGGTCGAATGTCTCGCTCCGATCGCTGTCGAGGAAATCATACATATCAGCAGCTATAAGAGGATTTTTCGCCGGGTCGAAACCGTTGATTTTCAGATTGTCGGATGCCTCGGCGAGCGCTGGTTTCGCCGAATCGACCGTGACGACGCGCGTCGCGCCGCCCGCGAGGGCGGCGACCGTGAAGGCGCCGGTGTAGCCGCACACGTTCGCGGCCTTCCGGCCGCGCGCGACCTGCCGGATGAGCGCGCGGTTGTCGCGCTGGTCGAGGAAAAAGCCGGTCTTCTGGCCGCTCATCAGGTCGGTCTGGAACTTGAGGCCGTTCTCGCGGAACCGGAGTTTCTCCGGCATGTCCTTCCCGAAAATGAGGCCGGCGGCGGGGCCGGACGCGCGTTTCACGTGATTTCGGCGCCAGATCCAGCGAAGGCCGGGGATGATCTTCGGGAGCGTCGAGGCGATGACGTTCACGAAGGGTTCGAGGCCGAGGCTGTAGATCTGCACGGCGGCGGCGTTTCCGTAAACGTCGATGATCAGGCCGGGGATGCCGTCGCCTTCCCCGTTGATGAGGCGGTAGGCGTCGGTCTGGGCCGGGTCGAAGAACGACCGCCGGAGTGTCTGGGCGGCATGCAGCCGTTTCCTGATGCGGGTCGGAAGATCGTCGCCGGCGTCGCCCTCGACCATGCGCACGAGGATCGGCGAGTCGAGGTCGAGATAGCCGCGGCCGAGCGGCAGGGTCTTGTGCGACACGATGACGGCCTCGTCGCCGGTCGCGGCGTCGGGCGGCAGGTCGCGGAGCGCTTCGCGGTAGACCCAGGGGTGGCCCCGCATCAGCGCGAACTCGCGGTCTTTTTTCAGGGAAAGCGTGACGGTTGCCATGGTTGAGGCGGGCTCGTTTCTGATTACTGGCCTGACATCAGGCGTCACATCCTACCAATGTTTCCCGTCTTCGGCAACAGGCATTCGGCTTTGGCGCCGTCACACTTCTGCGGGAGTGCCGGTTGCGAGAGCGAAGCCCGTGAGAAGCCGCAAGGCGGCCTCGACCTTTGCGGTGGTCTGTTCGTTCATGGGGACAGGAGCCTGGCTTGCGGCGAGAGACTCTAACAAGACTGGAACATCCTCGGTCGCATTTCCGACATCGGCCAGGGGGCTGGCCAGGGCCGACATGATGGCCGGAGAGCCTTGACGGGCGAGTTGCCGGAGTTGGTCCGCATTCCGAAAATACAAATCCAGGAAAACCTATCGGGGTCCAGATGTCTATGGATATCCTGACCAGGATGTCAATTGTCTTTCTTTGGAGCAGATGGGACGGAAGGCTTATCTCTCTTGAATTCATTCAGGATTTTCACGATCAGCTCACGCTCTTCCTGGCGATGTCCGAAATAATCATACTCATCGCTATTGATGCGGTCGATGACTCGCTTCCCGTCGGCGTCAGGCTTGTCGGGATCAGCTCCGCGCTCGAGCAGAATTCGGAAAAATTCCAGGTTGTAAGAACGGGCAGCAGCATGGAGAAGGGTTTCCCCGTTTTTGTACGGTCGATGTGTCTGAGCGTTCACATCGACCTTTCCCGTGTCGAGCAGAAATCGCTCTACATCGATAGTACGTAAAATATCTGTTCCGGATGAGGTGAAATGGGGGGAATACAGGCTGACAAACAGCGCATCGGTCAGATCGAATGGAATCCCATGCTCATAGTAATACCTGACCACATTCAACGTGCCCTGCGCACATGCCTCGAGGGGCGGGGTAAGATCGTTCGTTTTCGAACCGCAGACGTTCGGGTTGGCCCCCTTTTTCAACAGGGCATCCGTTACCTCAACATTTCCGTACAAAGCTGCTGCGTGCAGCGGCGAACGATTGAAACTGTCGAACTTGGAAATACTGGCTCCTCTATCGATCAGGAAGAGCGCCACCTTGGTGCGGCCATGAGAAATCGCTTCATGAAGCGGGGTAATTTCGTCGAATTTCAAGACGGCATCAATCTCAGCACCATGGTCGAGGAGGAGTCTGGCAAAATCGACGTCAGGAGCCAGATGCAAGGGAGTGCATCCCCTGGCGGACTCGCGTTCCCGGGACATTTCCGGATGGCGTTTCAGGAGTTTCTCGAGACCGGCCAGGTTCCCGTGTTCCATGAGCACAAAGGGATCGCCGCCCTTGATGAAGGTGTTCAAAAATTTGGAAGCTTCCACCTTGAACGAAATACTCGCGCCAGGATGGCTCGAAAGAACGGCAATGAGGACCAGGAGAATGGCGCCAAGCGGGACAATGAGAATGAGCGCGTAGTACCCTATGTCTTTCATGGCAAATCCTTGTTTTTCAGATCGGTGAGGTCGAGGCGCTTGAGGCAGATCATCGAGATGTCGTCGGTGGCGGGTTGGCCGCGTGTGTGCGCCTCGAAGCGTTCGAAAAGGCGTCCGATCGTCTCGGTGGGATCGTTGTGGGCAAGCGAGGCGAACCACTCGGTCGCGCGTTCGTATCCGATGATTTCACCGTTGTCCCCGCACGGGGCTTCCACCAGGCCATCGGTGTAGAACAGGATCGAATCGCCCGGTTCCAGCGTGACGGTCTCGCACTTGTAGAGGGCCTTGGCCCTGACCCCCAACGGGAAGGACTCGGAACCGATCTGGGCGATCGTTCCCGTCTTCGCCTTCCAGTGGAAGGGAAAATTGTGGCCGGCATTGACGAATTCGAGGGTGTTGTCCGCGGAATTGAGCGAATACAGGAACATCGTCATCATTTTTTTCTTCTTGATGTTTGCCAGCAGGAACCTGTTGAACGAGGTAACGGTCTCGACGAGGGGCCGGCCGGCATTCTCGTCCATCGTCAGCGCGCACTTCGCCATGCCCATGATGAGGGCGGCCGACACGCCGTGGCCCGACACGTCGCCGACCAGACCCCGGAGCCGCCCGTCGCGGCACATGAAATAGTCGAAGTAGTCGCCGCCGATGTCGGCCATCGCGATGCTCCGTCCCCAGATGCGGAATCCGCCGGCATCGAGGGGGTCGGCCGGAAAAAGGCTTTCCTGCACGATCCGCGCGACCTGCAGATCCTTCATGCCGTCGAGCACGTGGTTCATCAGCCCCGATAACTGGCCGAACTCGTCGGTGGAAAGAATCGGGACCTTGTGCTCGAACCGGCGCACTTCGATCGCGCGCATGCCCTCCCCGAGCGCCGCGATGGGCTCGAGGAAATGTTCGGTGAGCAGCCGTCCGATCAAGAGGGCGGAGACGAAAACGAGTATAGCGAGTAATATAAGAACCAGCCAGAGGAGGCGGACTCGTTCCTTGACGGGCTTGAGTGACGTCGTTGCGACGAGGGCGAAGTTACTCAGGTTCGAGCCCATGTTCGCATACCAGAGCCTTCCGAAGCCGCCGTCAGGGGTGATCGTCCGGATCGGGTTGCGCGACTGGATGACGGCTTTCGCCATATCATGAAGGCGAACTCGGTCGTTCGCGGCATGAAAAACCGCCGAGCCGAGGAAAATTTTTTCCCCGATGCCGCTGACGGTCAGCTCCATGTCGGGCTGCTTCATCAATTCCGGGATTTTCGTCTTGAGATAGGCGTTGTGGAATTTGCCGCGATGCATCACGATGAAGACGAGATACTCCGCCGAGCCGTCCTTTGCGAAAACGGCGTCGTAAAAGACGTAGGAACTGTCGGTTCCGAGAGAGAGGATGATGAACCGGCCGAGATTCTGGCTCAGTTGGTCGAGATTGAAGGTGCCTACGATTCCACTGAGGAACCCTTCGGCCGCGTCGACGGCGAGCGCGCCTGCATCGATGGTGAGCGACTTGTTGATTCTGTTCAGCAACTCGCGGGCGAGGAGGACCGTGAAGTTTCTCTGTTTCTGGTATTTGTCGCCGTCCGTCATTGATTTCGCCGTGGCGACGGATGCGCCGGACTTGTTGATGATGAATGCCATGTCGATCGCGGAGAGATTCCCTACCGTGCTGAAGATCTGTTTGCGTATTTCGAGGTCGGGGGTTGCGCGGATTTTCTCGAGAATGTCTTTCAGCACTAGCTCGCGGCGGGCGACGTCGAGCGGAAGGGTGTCGTCGAAGACGCGGAGCTTGTTTTTCACCCGCGACTCGAGGTTCTGCATGAGAACGTTCTCGTGGTCTTTCAGAGCGTAATATCCGCCGAGCAGAAGGACGAACGAGGGGGTGCCGATCGCGAAGAGGAACAGGCCCATCAGCTTGGTGGGGATTCTGCCGCCGAGGCTCGTCCCGGCCGCGGGAACATGCCAGAGAACGATGAGGAGCCAGAATAGGCAGAACGCGTGGACCGTCAGCGCGAGAGATCTGCTGAAGAAGGCCGGTTGTTTCGAGTAGGCGACCAGGTAGCCGGGAATCGAGCGCGGGATGAACGTTCCGAAATGGGCATCCGTCTGAAACGTCTGGTCGTATTTCGAGGCCGACGACATGAGCACCCATTCGAGGCCCTGGACGCGCATCAGTTCGGGCGGAAACAGGGTTGTCTCCTTCTTCAGCGTGTCGACGAGCCCGAACTGAGAGGATCTGAACCGGCGATTGGCAATCCTGATCGCGTTCTGGATGGCACGGTTCGGCCTGAATTTTCCCGGGTGGAGAAGCAGGATGTACCCTTTGAGCTTGCCCGGGAGGCCGGGGCTTGTTGTTCCCCACTGGAAAAAACCGTCCTGCTGCCGGTTGCCGATCGCCCGGAGGGCATGGTGGATGGTCAGCTGATCCGTTTCGGAAGGAACGTTCAGGACCGAGGAGAGAAGCCTGATCTTCTCTCTGGAGGTGGGGAGGCCGGCGGAGAGCTCCTGGAGCGTGACGAAGCACATCTCCACCGCCCGGCGGGGCCGCCTGCCGACGCTGAGATCGGATCTGAGACGGTTGGCATCGTCGAAGACATACAGGTCGAACGACTGCGCATACAGGCGTCTGAGGCGCAGGGCGAGTCGGGCCTGGGCGGCGCGGGAGGCGGTTTCGTTCTGGCGGTCGAACACGCGTTTGATCGCGCGCGCGATCATGAGCGCGTCGTCGTCCGCAGCTTTTATTTTATTCAATATAGTATCGTGTTGCGAACGTTTTTCCTGGCGGATCTTCTCGCACTCAATATGGTCCACGAGATGCATCGCGGACTGGATGACGGCGATCGGGAAGAGGGCGAAGACGATCAGCAGGGCCGCCGGCCGGACCAGGTTGAAAAGCCACCGGAGCAGACGGCGAGACAGGATCGGGCCTTCAGCGGGGGGCATCAGCCTGCCTCCCGGTATCCGTTCTCGTCATCGTTGAAGAAATCACCGCGACCTCGTAAGATGGTGGAACATCCGACCCTCGAGGGTATCCTACCATGGAAGCCGGCACCTGTGAAACGCCTTTTCGTGACCGGCGACGGAGGAACAATATGTTGAAATATACGAAACCGTTCGGAACGGCGTTCCGGGCCTTCGTCACTTGCGTGGTTCTGCTTCTCGCCGCCGTGCCGGCCGGCCGTTGCGGCCAATCCCGGACGATCGACTCCTGGCGCGACCAGGTGTTGTATTTCGTCCTGCTCGACCGCTTCGAGAACGGCTGCCCGTGCGACGATTTCGACGTCAATCCGCGGGACCCGCGCGGGTTTCACGGCGGCGATATCGACGGCCTGCGAGCGCGACTCGACTGGCTGACCGATCTCGGCGTCACCGGCGTCTGGCTGAGTCCCGTCGCCCGGAACCGGCCCATGCCGTTCTACGGGCAGCAGGCGTATCACGGATACTGGATCTGGGATTTCTTCAGGGTCGACCCGAGATTCGGCACGATGCGCAAGCTTCGGGAGCTGCGCGACGACATGGATCGCAGGGGCCTCGCCCTGCTGCTTGACATGGTCGTGAATCATGCCGGCTACGACGCTCCCATCGCAGCGTTGCATCCGGACTGGTTCCATGCGAACGGCAACATCACGGACTGGAACGACCGGAACCAGCTCGAGTCATACCGCCTGTTCGGCCTGCCCGATTTCGCGAGCGAAAAGCCCGTCGTTCAACGGTTTTTCTCCTCGGTGGCAAAATACTGGGTGGAGCAGATCAGACCGGCAGGCTTCCGACTCGATGCGGTGAAACATGTGCCGATCTCGTTCTGGAAGACGTTCAATTCCGGTCTTCGTGAACGATACGGCGAGGGATTTCTGACGCTCGGCGAACTGATGGACGGGAACCCCGCGACGCTATCCGACGCCTGGAACGCGGGATCGTTCGGCACGCTGTTCGATTATCCGCTCTATTACACCCTGCGCGACGTGATCTCCCGCGGAGGCGACGCCCGCCAGCTCGGCGTGAGATTCGCCATGGATCGGGTGTATCCCGACGCCGGCCTGCTCGCGACGTTCCTCGACAACCACGACCTCGATCGGTTCATCACGAGTTGCGGCGGCAATCGCGACCGCTACCTGCTCGCACTCAGCCTGCTCCTCACGGCGCGCGGCATCCCGACCCTCTGTTACGGCGACGAAATCGGGCTGGACGGTGCGATCGAACCCTGGTGTTCGACGAGGAGATCGATGCGGTTCGAAGCCGGCAATCCCATTCTTGGCGAAACGAAAAAACTGATCGCAGTCAGAAAGAGCCATCCGGCCCTGACCCGCGGTATGCAGATTCATCTCGCAATGGATCGTGACATGTATGCCTTCGGGCGGTTGACACCCGATCAACAGGCAATTGTGGTTTTCAACTTTGCGACCGCCTCCCGGGACCTGAACGTCCCTCTCCCGGCGCCTGCCCGGAAACCAGCGGCTGTGAACGACCTTCTTGGATGTATATCGGCAAATATAACTGACGGAACGCTCCGCGTGAAGCTCGGCGGTTTGCGCTGCGCCCTGTTCGTCATCGATGCCGACATCCCGGGACGCTGGACTCGCGAGCACGAGATGCTCCTGCGGTCCCGGTTGGATCCGTTCGCTCGGGGGCGGAAGAAGATTTCGTTCGAACTGAAACTCGACGAGGAGCTTCCTGACAGAGCCGCCATCCATCTCATTGGCGGTCTTCCCCAGCTCGGCGACTGGAATTCGAAGGCCGAGAGACTGCCCCGCCTTACGAAAACGGGTGACCTCACGTGGATGACGAGTCTGGAGCTCCCGATCGGCGCCGTGTTCGAATACAAGTTCCTGATGAAGATGGCGGACGGTTCATTCCGCTGGCAGGAAGGCGCCAACGCGATTCTCGACGTGAACGCCGACGGCGGTGGCATCATACGGCACGATTGGTAAGCCGTGAATGTTCCGTGTCTGTCACGCGAACATACGGAGGGGCGGGTTTGAAACCCGCCCCTTCATGATTTCAGCAGGAGTGAAAACCGCCGGACCTGCCGTGGTCAGACCTCGGCGTTCTGCTCCAGTTCGTGCTCGCACTGGTCGATCAGGGTTTTCAGGTTGTCGGCCTCGACGCCCGTCGGGCTGATCTGCAGGTAGCGGCGGGCCGACTCGACGGCGTCGCCGAACTGGCGCTTGCGCGCGTAGATGATCGCCAGGTTGTAATGCACCTGGTTGAACTTCGGGTCGATCTCGAGCACCTTGCGGAAGGCTGTTATAGCTTCCGCTATACGACCCTTCTCGAACTCCTCGGTGCCGATGTTGTAGTAGGCGGCGGCGTCCTTCGGGTTGAGCTCGATCGCCTTCTTCCACAGCTCGATCGCCTGGTCGTACATGCCCTTGTTGTAGTAGGCGATGCCCAGCTTGTTGCGGGCCTCGGCGTCCTGCGGGTTGTACTTGATGACGCGCTTCCAGATGTCGATCGCCTTGTCGTACATCTCGCGGTTGTGGTAGGCGGTCGCGAGGTTCGAGAGGATGTCGGCGTCCTCGGGCTTGTATTTGAGGGCCTTTTCCCAGCACTCGACGGCCTTGTCGAACAGGTCCATCTTGATGTAGGCGATGCCGAGCTTGTTGTACAGCTCTCCGTTCTCGGGGGTGATGCGGATCGCGTCCTCCCACTCGGCGATGGCTTTGTCGAACAGGTTCTTCTGGAAGTAGGCGATGCCGAGGTTGTTGTGCGCGTCGATGTCGTTCGGCGACAGCTCGACGACGCGCCGCCACGAGAGGATGGCGTCGTCGATCAGCCCCTTCTCGTCATACACGTTGCCGAGCACGAAGTGGGCGTTCGAGTTGCTCGGATCGAGCTCGATCGCCTTCTTCCAGGAGGCGATCGCCTCGTCGAGGCGGCGTTTCTGGCGGTAGGCGTGGCCGAGCTTGAAGTAGATGTCGGGGTCGTTGCCGCTCAGCTCGCGGGCCTTTTCCCACTCTTTCTGGGCCTCGTCGAACCGCTGCAGGTTGTAGAAGGCGATGCCGAGATTGTGGTGCGCTTCGAAGTGGTTCGGGTCGAGCTCGACCGACTTCTGCCACTGGAAGATCGCCTCCTGGGTCTTGTTCAGCTTGGAATAGGCGATGCCGAGCTTGTGGTGCAGTTGCGCGTCGTCGGGCATGTAGGACACGGCGCGGTTCCAGAACTTTGCCGCCTCGGCGAAGTCCTCGAGGCCGCAGTAGGCGTTGCCGATCTTCTCGCAGATGTCGGCGTCCTCGCTGCGCTTCTCGCGGACGGTGTTCCAGTAGGTGATGGCCTTTTTAAAGTTGCCGTTATTGTAAAACGCGACGCCGAGGTTGAACTGCGCCTCGATGTCGTTCGGGTTGACGGAGATACATTGACTCCAGTATTCAATGGCCTTGTCGAGATCGTCGAGCTTGCCGTAGGCCGAGCCGAGCTTGAACAGCACCTCGGCGTTCTGCGGCGTGATCTCGAGGATCTTCTGCCAGATCTCGATCGCCTCCCGGTGTTGATTGAGCTTGCTGTAGGCGTTGCCGAGATTGTTGTAGATCTCGGGCTGGCGCGGGCTGAGCGCGAGCGCCTTCTTCCACTCGTCGATGGCCTGGGGGTACATCTCGAGGCGGTAGTAGACGATGGCGAGATTGTTGTGCGCCTCGGAGTTCTTGGGGTTCAGCTCGATCGCCTTCGAGAACGAGAGCACGGCCTTGTCGTCGAGGCCCTTGTTGTAATAGGCGACGCCGAGCCGGAAGAAGATGTCGGAATCCTCGGGGTTGAGGTTGGTGCCCTTTTCCCAGAGCGTGATGGCGCGGTCTTCCTTGCCGAGGTTGTAGTAGGCGATACCGAGCTTGAAATGGATCTCGGGATCCTGCGGCTTGATTTCGAGGCAGAGTTCCCAATTCTCGATCGCCTTCGAGTCGTCGCCCTTGTTGTAGTAGGCGATGCCGAGGTTGTGCAGCACCTCGAAGTTGCGCGGGTCGAGCTGCACCGCCATCTCCCATTCCTTCAGGGCTTCGTCGATGCGGTTGAGCTGGTAGTAGGCGACGCCGAGCTTGAAGCGCGCCTCGCCGTTCTGCGGATTCTTGATCAGCGACTGGATCCACTCCGAGATGGCCAGTTCATACTGTCCCTTCGTGTAATAGGCGATACCGAGGTTGTAGTGGGTGTTCGCCTCGTCCTGCAGATACGTGCGTTTCATGGGTCCTCCTGCGTCATGCGTCTCTGAATGGAATGAATACCGGGAAGCGGTGATTTACGTTCGTTTGGGTTCCGAGTCGTCGTCGGGTTCGTTGTCGTCAAGCCGGGCCATCATGGAAGAGAGCGAGTCTCCGATCGTTCGCAGCAGATATTTGAGCCGGTCCTGCGGGAATCGCGGGGGCAGTTCCGTGCGTACCGGGTAACGCAACGCGAATTGTAGATGAGAAGTGGTGTGTAAGGCAACCCTTCCCGATGAGATCGTTTTCGTTTCGGGGCCGAACATGAGTTCCCGAGGGGAAGAACCTGCCGGATACCGGTATCCGAGGCGGTACATGCTGTTCCGGAACGCGGTGATGATGTCGCTTGCGAGGTAGTCGAAAAACATGGCGACCGACGTGGTGAAAACCTTCGTCTCGATCGGCGGAACAACCATTTTTTCGGAGAACTCGATGATCGGCGATCTGGGCGGGAAACGGCGTTCGACGCCCTCGAGCCGCGACGGCCCCGGGAACGGATGTGACGATCGGGCCGCCGCGAACGAAAATTCGAGAGGAGATGCGACGATGGAAAAATCTCTGGGGAAGGAATGCAGATATGGCTCGGTCGGCAGGGCCGAGGTCGGCGGGCACACCAGCTCGCGGAACCGGTATGTCTGCAGCAACGGTTTGCGAATCGGTCTGTTGAACTCGTCCATACGAACGGTGACCAGGCTTCCCGGCGGCGTGACGAGCGGAAGGCGCTTTGTCCGTTTCCAGTGGGGGCGCAGTTGCGCAGGGAGACGGTCGGGGAAGCAGAAGGGGATGTAGGGCCGCATCTCCTTGGGCTCGAGGGCCCCGTCCTCGGGCGTCGACGATGCGGGCCGCGACGGCGGGGTGATATACGCCTTGACGCCGACGAGAAGCCGCGAGACTTTTTCCTTGAGGAGCAGGCGTTCCTGATTGATCGCGTCGAACGACGTCACGATCTCATGCTCGCGGGTTTCGGCCGCCTGCCGCTGGATCTTCTCGGCTTCGTATTCCGCCTTGAGGTTCGTGAACGCCGTCTGGAACTCGGCGGCGGCGGCGCGTGCCTTCTCGAGTTCCTCCAGGGCCTTCTCGCGTTCGGCGGAGAGACTTTGGGTCTGCTCTTGCAGTCTGTCTATCTGCCGGGCCGACTCCTCGACCGCGGCGCGGAGGGCGGCGAGTTCGAGTTGCTGCTTTTTTTCCTGCTCGGAAAGGGCCTGTTCGTTCCGCTTGCTCAGATCGAGTCGTGCAGTGAGGTCCCTGACCTGCGACTGGTGCTGGAACACCTCCTGCTTGAGCTCGAAAATCTGCTTCAGGAGCTCCTGGCTCGTGGCGCCGGCCTGCTTCTGCTCGAGAACCGCGTCGGCGAGGTTGAGCTTCAGCCTCCGGAGTTCGTCCTGGAGTGCCGCAATATCGGGCTTCTCCTTGTCGGCTTCGGACAGCCGGGCTTTGAGCCGCTCGATCTCGGCATTCTGCTTCTTCATCTCCTCGAGAAGGGCAGCTTCGGACGCACTCTGCAGGCGCATCTGCTGGAGTTCGTGCGTGCGCTCCTCGAGAAGTTCCTCGGTTCTTCGAAGTTTGTCGGCCAGGGGGCCGGAACTCGACTCGGCGAGTGCGGTGATCCGCTCCTTCAGCTGCCGGTTTTCGGCCTCGAGCCGATCGGCGCGCTCGGCAAGGCCTGCGGCGGCTGGTGCGGAGGTCGGCTTCAGCGCCTGGAAGATCCGCTCGCGCTGTCTCGCGAGTTCGTCGATTTCGCGGGCGAGCGCGTCCATATCCTCGACGCTTCGATCGGGACCGGATGTGTGTCGGGTATCCCGCGGATCGGTCATGGTCGGGGCTACCCGTCAGGCGTCAGTGGCGATAGAGGCAGACGGAAATATTGTCGGCGCCTCCGTTCATGTTGGCGCACTCGATAAGGTTCTGGGCGAGTTGCTTGAGATTCGCGTTGGGCTGGGAAGCCTGCTTCTCGACCATGTCCTTGATCGTGTGTTCGTCCACGAAGCCGCACAGACCGTCGCTCCCGAGGACCAGGACGTCCCCCGTGAAAATCGGAAGCCGTGAACACTCCGGCTCGACCGTTGCGGCTACGCCGAGCGCCCGTGTGATCACGTTTTTGTTCGGATGCTTTTCCGCCTGGTCGGGAGCGATCTTGCCTGCGTCGATCAACTCCTGAACGAGAGAATGATCTCGGGTGAGACGCTTCAGGCGGTTTTCCCGGTGCATGTAGCAGCGGCTGTCACCCACGTGGCACAGCGTGAGCATATCACGACATATAATAGCTATGACGATTGTCGTTCCCATGCCCTCCATCTCAGGGTTCGCCTGGGCCTTGGAATAGATCGCCGCGTTCGCCTCTTTGCAGTAGCCGGCCAGCGCTTCCCGAAGGTCCCCCGCGAGGACGGCCTCGACGTTGTCCGACAGGAGACTGGCCTGGAGCTTCTCTTTGATGGTTTTCACGGCGAGCGAGGATGCATACTCGCCGGCGGCGGCGCCGCCCATGCCGTCTGCCACGATGAGAGCCGTGAACGACTCCTGGACGCCCGTGCAACTGCACCAGTTCCACTGGAAACTCTCTGTGTAGTCCTCGTTGTTTGGTCGGACCATGCCTTTGTCATACATGGAGATAAAATTCATGTTCTTCCTCTCAGGCGGAACTTACGGGCATTCTAACTTCATGACCGAGGGCAAGTCAACGCATCATGTAGGTGTTTGTAGGCCGGCCGGAGGTCTGCACGCCGGTCGTGCGGACGACAGCTCCACCCAGTCGGGAATCGCGGCCGGATGAACGGCTGCCTTTCCGGGAATGGAGATTTTGAACTTCGAGGAACACCGCCGCTCCTTTCGTTCGAGCATCGGCAGGGCCAGCGAAGGAAAGACGCCGATGGGGGAAAGGGCGAAGCCGAACTCCTGTTTCCGGAAGGAAATCCGTCTGCCTGCGCCAACTCCCGAAACCTCGTGCTGCCTGTACCGCCCGGCAGGCAAATGGAGCAACGGCCGCGCGAACGGAAGGACGGCCGTGCGAGATGCCGAAACCGTGTCCGACGGAATGCTTGGACCGGAAGACGCTGGAGTCGCCAGTCGCGCCGCAGGCGATGCAACGGGATTCAGCAACGTGTGACAGACGATTGTGGCCGGTGCGAGATCGACGATGTGCAAGGCCTGGAAAGCCTCTGGGGGAAGAGCAGGCAGTTCCAGCCGGTGAACGCCGGAAAACAGCGTTGGGGATGATATCGAGTGGCGCACACGGAACCCGCCGTCGACGGGAAGTTTGCGGTTCCATCGACCGGCGATGATGATCGCATGATTGCCGGGCTGTTCGAGCGACGGGAATGCTTCGGATACCGCGGGATGCCGGCGGGGCCAGGAAACGGACGGAACCGGCTCCGAAAAAGATTGAGGGAACGGAGACGAGGCGGCTGCGAGGCCGTCCTCACGCGGTAGGATGTTCGGCAGGGGAGCCGGGATGAACGGCACATACATCGATGTCGAAAAATCCCATTCCTCGGCCGGCGCGGCCGGAGCCTCGAGGATGTCGAATCCGAAGACGTCTGACAAGAGGACGGGAAGTCTGCTGAAGGGTTCGGCGCGGAGATGTCCCGGAGCAAACGGGAAAGGTACTTTTTCGTCTCTTACCGTCGGAGGCTCCTCATGCTCCCGCCGCATGGCGAGAATGCCGGGAGCGAGTTCGAGCGGTCCCATTCCGTCGAGCAGGGTTTGCATGAAGGATTCGGGCGTCGGCTCGAGCGGAGCGTCGGATACGTCGCCGAGGCCTCGAACGTCGGGCTTGTACGGGAAAAAAAGGCTTCGCCAGCGTGCATAGTGATCGCCGCGGACGACGATGAGATCGCAGAGAAGGTCGCGGATGAAGAAGCCGCCGCCTGCCGCCGGTTCCCCGAACTCGTCGGCGAAAAGATCCGGCCGGAGTTCGACGAACGGTTCGATGATTCGCAGGGAGTCGAGCCGGACTTCACCGGGCGGTTCGCATCGAGCGCCGGATACGGCGGGGCCGACCGGTCTGAAGGATTGGGGGCCGAAGCTGATGACGAACGTCTCTCCGGGAGGAGACAGAGGGGAAAGTCTCGCGGTCGTAATGACGCGGGGCATCGGCGCCTCCTGGAACGAGAGGGCGGGCTCGGTGGCCGGCCGTGTCGTGGCCCTGCAGTGCGGGAGCCGCTCGGGGGGCGGGGGGGCCGCGGGTTCCGCAACGAACTGACGGAGCTCCTCCGGTCTGATGACGACCGACGTCCAGGGGGCGCGGAACGCCGGGCCCATGAAGGCGGGCGGGTGACGCTCGCCCGAGTCGAGTCTCGACGGGGAGGTCGTTGGAAGAGCCATTTCGTGGAGGCAGACGTCGGGAACGCCGATCGCGGCCGCGTTCGTCTTCAAAAGCCAGCGTTTCGGCTGTCGCATGCTGTACGGGCCGCGGGGGCGATCGCGCCGTCTGATGCCGAAGACGCCGGCGAGGGATGCGATCGCTCGTGACGCCGGGGCCGGCGGCAGGGCGGCGCGGCCGAGTTCCGAAAGCCGCATGCCGACGGCCGGCGTCGTGGGCGAGAGTTCATAGAATGTGGGCCAGTAACGGATTTTCATTCTGGGCTGGCGGGCGGGGCGAATCCATTCGGGGGCGTCGAGAAACCGGGCCCCTGCAACGGACGTCGGGGGTGGCGATGGCGTCGGTGAAAGGCGGGGCCGGTCGTGCGCGATGCGGAGGGAAGCCGGCAGGGCGGCTTCGCGGAGAGAGAGAAAGGCCGTGCTGATGCCCGTGGTGAGAAAGGCGCGTTTCGAGGCGGGTGAAACCGCTTGGAAATCCTGGGGGAGCATGACTTCCCTGGCGAAGGAGGGCGAGCGAGGAACCAGGAGCTCTCTGGGCAGGGCGACCCGGGTGCGTCGGGGCTGTGAACGTTGCTTCCAGGGCATGAGGTTCGATTCGAGCGTCAGCAGGTAATGCCTTGTCGAATGGGCTCTGCGGGGAAGCGAGGCGATGAGTCTGAGCATGCGTTCAGGCTCGCCGGCGGGCGGGAGGCGTCTGGGAAGCGCAAGAGGCCTGGGGCCGCGAGGAGCGGCGGTCAGGCACAGCACCTGCATGGCGGGAACGGGAACGCGAAGTTCTGAAGCGTGAACGTTGGGTTGCGCGGGAACGGCCGATGTCCTGAACGTCGTGCGCTGCTTTTCTCTCGGAGTGAACAGGGCCTTTTCGGCGACGGCACGGCGTTCGGGCATGCCGAGCGCTTGTCTGACGCCCTTGCGGGTCGCGCCGCCGGGGCACATCACGGGAGCCGGCTGAATGGCGGAGATGCGGAGATCGGACACGCGGGCGTCGGGAAGATGAAGTCCGGTCTTCGCCAGGAAACGCTCCATCGGAGAATGGCTGAACGAACTGCGGGAGCGCCGCTCGGCGGGCTTCGCTCTGGCGGCGTCTGGTTCATTCTTCATTGCCGCGCGGAGATCTCCGCTGACGGGGCGGAGAGAAGCGAATGATCTGGGCGCGATGACGTTGAATCCGGGTGGTTCAGGGGGGGGGAAATCGAAGCGCTTCGCAAACGGCTTGCGGAACAAAAGTTGCCGAAGCGGTCGGAAGACGGCGTGAGGCCATTTCCTGGCCAGTCGGGCCGGCGGAACACCCCGGATGTCGGCAAGACGTGCGCGGGCGATATTCGTGATGATCTCCGTCACGGTTCCCGAGTGGGCGGTCGGGGCGGCGAGGCGAGCGTCGGGATGAAAAACCGGAGCGATGCCGGAGTGGGCCGCCGGCCGAACCCGGCTTCGGCCGTGAGAAAATTCCGCGATGAAAGAATGGGGCCGGATGGAAAGAGCGTCCGAAATATATATAGATAGATATACATCCCTGTCTATCGGTGCCGGGGGAGGACCTTCGGGAAGGAGCTCCGCGAAAGGAAGCCGCCTCTGCAACGACAGGATGGAGAGAGGCCCGGTCGGCAGACGGCAGACAGGCCGCCAGGCGGAAACGGCGTGCCGGCCGTGCGCAAGGAATTTCCAGAGGGGGGGCATGAGGGACGGCCTTCGCGTTGCGGTCGGGTAGAGAAGCCGGGGCCGGGGAGGATCGAGAGGACCGGCCTGCAGGGGGCGTGTCATGACTGATGAACGGTCGGCCCGGCCCCGCGCCGAAAGAGCGAACCAATTCCATGGTTCCGGCAGGGGCGACGCAGGAACGAGATCCGCAGGCGGTTTCGAGACGGACTGCCAGTCGGATGCCTGCGCCATCCGGCGAAGACGGGAAATCTCGAAGCGGGAGATGAGGCATTTCTGGAAATACAGCGGCTCCCTGAGGTTCTTCACGGGAGGCCGGGAGAGGCGGATGGACGGCTGCGCGCACGCTTCCGCGAGAGAGAGGACCGGTGCGCCGATTGAGGCGGGGGCGCGGGGCCGCAGCTCGGGGCGAGGCGGAAGTTTGCATGGAGAGAAGTCGAGTCGCTGTCGGGGCTGGATCTGAGCGTGAGGCGGCGGGGCGAACGTGTGGTTCGTTCTCGAGACGACGGCCGGAAGAACGGAAACGGAGGAATGTTTCACGCGCGGCATGCGGAAAAGGCGTCGGGGATCCGAGGCGAAACAGTGCTGTCCTTCCTTCCCGGGAATGGCGACGGGGAACAGCAGTTTTCCGGCGAACAGCGACCGTGCGGCGTGGCTGACGACCCGGCGGGCGACCGGGAAAATCGTCGGCTTTGCCGGGAGAGCCGCGTCGAAAACGGGTTCGGAAAATTTCCCGAGATGCGACAGGCTCATGACGGGGTGCTGGAAGAGAGGCGATCCACCGAAGCCTGGGTTAGTTTGATGGCTTCCAGCAGCCCCGTGACGCGGGAGCCGAGGATCGCCTGCCTTCGGACGATTTTCTCATGAATGCGGTCGGGGCAGGAGAAGAACACGTCAATATCGTGGGCGGAAGCCTTCTTCGGCGGATTGGAGACGGCGAGCGTGTCGCGCCAGAATCGGGGCGGTTGGACGATTTTTGTTTGCCTGTGCTCGATCGGCCCATACAGGGATCTTCGGGCGCGATCCATGAGACAGGCATACAGCATGTCGATTCCGGATACCATCGAGTAGGGGAGTTTCGAACGTCGTGCCAGGAGTTCGAGCGGGAACACTTTCTTGAGGAGCGGGCCCGGCGAAGCAGGCGTGAAAAGAATCGCGGGGTCGGGGTGCCTGTATGGCTTCCGAAAATCCGTTCTGGGGGGCATGGGAGGCTGGGCGCAGGTCGGCTCGGGGCTGACCGGCGGCAGAGGGAGAGCCGGCCGCGAATACGGCTTGATGATGTCGAGCGTGGGGGACTTCAATCGGGCCGGCATGTGCTCGAGAAGCCGGATGCGCGTTGCGGAATCGTTCCACGCCGCCGCCCGGACGAGGAGCCAGCGCTCGCCGATGGAGAGTGGTCGACGCGGGGAAACCGGTTCGAGGCAGGAGGGGAGGGTCGTGAGGATCGTGTAGGGTTCCGAAAGAATGCTGATGGCGGTTTCCGGAGGCTGATACCCGGGAGGGGCGAACTCGCGGATGTCGAACGCGAATATGCATAGCCCTGGGTTTGGGGTGGAGAGGGGCGGCATTGCGGTGCTGACGATGGGCCCCGACGAGACGAGACCCGGGCGCTTTCCGAAATCCGGAAGGGGAAACTGGTTGTCCGGCTCGTAGAGGTTCCAGAACTCGCATTCCGAAGGAACGGCCGGATCGCGGACGGGGGCGACATCGACGGTTCCGTACACCCATGATGCGGCGTTCGTGGGGGCGGAAGGCGCCAGAAGCTGGAGGAAAGGCAGCCTGAGCAGTTTCACGTGGTCGGTGCAGTCGACGTCGATGACGGCGAATGAGCCGGACTGGAGCCTCTGGAAACCGGCATACTGCGCGATTTTCCCCGGGCTCCAGGCAGCCGGGAAAACGCTCCGGGTGTCGAACGGGCGGCGCGTGACGGGAGCATACTCGAGGTTCCTGAACGACCAGGTCATCGGCTTGAAAAACACGGAAATGCTGGGAGGCCTCTTCAGCAGGGATATGCCGGAAATGCCTTGTTTGAATAGATAATCGTATATTTCGAGGCCGGCGGCGAAATCCAGCGAAGCCGGAGAGGGGCGGGAAGAGGTCTCCTGAACCGCGACCCGGTAGGGAAGGTCTCCCCAGGCGATCCGCGGCAGAGTCAGTTCGATCAGGAAGGGGGCCATGCCGAAGCGGCGTGGCAGGCGGAATGGAGGGGGGGGGATTGGAACGGCGCGTTGGAGCGATGGTTCGAAAAAGAGGCGGCCGATGAATTCCGGGAGAGGTGCCGAATCGCGCGCGTGGATCGAGTCGGAATCTATTCCGAAGGTTTGGGGCAGGGAAAGGCCGAGGCCGGGAGCGATCGGGAGGTTGCGGGACGGAGTCGGGATCGATCCGAGGGCGAGTTCGCCCGGCAGCGGAGACGTCGACGGAAAGGCAAGGCGTTTCCGGCGGCGAAGGCGTATCTGGAAAGCCGCGTCGGTCTGGAATTTCTCGAACCCGGCGCAGATCTCGTCGGTCAGGAAGGAGGTGTCGTGAGGGAGGGCCGAGAAGTCGGCCAGCAGAACGCCAAGTCTGAGAGCGAAGGAGGACCGCCGGGCTTCGAACGGGGTGAGCTCCGGAGTCGCACATGCCCGCGTTTCGGGCGGATACGAGCGCGGTTGCGGGGGGGCGGAGGGGGCCAGCTCTCGGCGCGGGTGAATACCGGCGCGTATCTGGCGGGTGACGCGGTCCTCGTCTTCGGACTTCGGGACGATGCTGGCGATGAGCGCCAGGTTCGTTCGAACGAACCCCGGAAGTTCGAGATACGCATCCGGCCCGGCGGGGACGGAGAGAGCCTCGCGCGAGGGGATGTCGAGCGCGACGTGGCCGACGCTCGCCGGAGCGGCGCGGAGACGGTCGTCAAACAGCCATGGAAAAGCTGCGCGGCAGGAAAACGACGTGCAGAGGTTGAACTCCGTCGAGATCAGCGAGGGCCTGATCTCCGGAGCGAACTCGATGCGCTGGAAGAGAAACGCATCCTGCTTCCGCAGATTCTTCTGAAACCCGAGAAGCCGGGTAAGGGATGGAAGATCCGAGGGCGCGATGTAGCCCCGCCATTCAGGGTTCCTGTCCGACATGGCGTCGAGCCAGGAAAAAGAAGTTTCTGAAAAGATATCGAACCGGCATCTCGAAGCGAACCGGTCGTCGAAATGATACAGCGGTTTCGCGGAAATGGACGGCCGTTCCTCCTGCTCGAGAGCGGACTCCGGCGGCGGCGCGAATTCGGGATCGAGGGTGAATCGTGGAGGGATTCTTCCGCCGCGCTCGGTCTTGAAGGCCGGGAAGTGGAGGTCGAGGATCGGCGGGAGGCTTCGGCGGCCGATGCCGGAAAGGCGAAGACGAAAGCGGTAGGCGGATGCGCTTGATTCTATAAAAGATGATATAATAGCTCCGTGCGTGCAGAGACGGCGGGCGAGAATGTTCTGCAGGGGCTCGATGTGCCGGTTCAGCCGCTCGAGGAGAAAGCTGTCGAGACAGGGGGCGAACTCGTCGGCCTCCCCTTTGGGGGGATCTCCTTGCCATTGGCCCTCCGCGACGTCCGACAGCGTTCTTGACAGGGTCGCCATCGTCTGCCGGATGAGCGAGGATTCCTGGGTGACGAGGGGCAAGGCGGCTTTCGCCTGCGCCTCGAACTCGTCGATCATCGATATGCCGAGAGAGATCGGAAGCCGGAACAACCGCCGGGTCTCGTTCCAGTTGAGGCGCGCCCGTTCGATCGTCGTATCTTCGATGCCGCGCGGAAGCATGTTGTAGACGAACATGAGCCGTTCGCGCGCGAAATGAAACAACGCCGGCCGGGACCTGAGCATCGAGTCCAGCAACGCCAGGCTTCGCACGTCGGTCGTCGTGACCAGGACGGCGGCCGGTGCCCCCGCATCGTTCCCGCGTCTCTGCAGGAATGTCTCGGCGACGACGAAATTGTCGCAGCCGGGCGGCAGGTTGATCAGCACGACGTCGAAGTGCGATCGGAGCTGGAGGAAAAAGTCGCGGAGGGAAGCATCCGACAGCAGGCGCACCGGGTCTTTCAGCTTGAACGCGGGAAAATACGAAATCTTGTCCGTGGCGGTGAAAACGAATGTGCGTCTGAACCGCGACGACCCCTCGACCACCAGGTCCGTCAGGTCAGTGTAGCATTCGAGTGAGACGGAACGGGGGAGAACGCTGCGGAAAAGGTTCGGAAACGGGGCATTGGCGTCGATGACCGCGACTCGTCGGCTTTTCGACTGGAGGTAAACCGAGAGATGGGCGACGATGCTCGATTTGCCTGAACCGCCGCGAATCGAGCCGAAAAGGAAAACGGGTGTGAGGAACGGGGTGCTGCCCATGTCGCCCCAATAGTAGCACACCCCGGTTCGTCGTGAAACAGGGGGTACCGGGAAGAATCAGATCTGAATGACGAGCCCCTCAAACGCCGCCTGGGAAGACGGAAACTCGGATTTGGCACGCTTCTCGATCGCATCGATCGCGACATCGTTGTGAAGGGGATCGTGATGAGTGAGAACCAAGTGCTTCACGCCGGCGGTCTTTGCGAGCTTCGCGCCTTCGACCATCGTCGAATGACCCCAGCCGATTTTGCTCGGGCCGCGGCTTCCGTGGGCCGCGGGGTTGTATTCCTCGGGGGTATATTGTGCGTCGTAAATCAGGAGGTCGGCTCCGGTGGCAAGTTCGAGAAGATTCGCATCGATCGAGCCGTCCGACGGATGTTCGCAGTCCGTCGCCACGACGACGCTGCTGTCGCCGTCCTGGATGCGATACCCGAGCACGCCGTTCGGGTGAATGAGACGGCGGGATGAAATCTGCGCCGCGCCGATATCGATCGGCTTTCCCTGCATGGGATTGAAGGTGAGTTTGGCGCTCAGGGTGTTGAGATCGACCGGGAAGTAGAAGTGTTCCATCTGGCCGCGCAGCGTCGCTTCGAGGCGATCGTCGACGTCCGATGCGCCGTACAGATGAAGCGTGTTGCATGAGCCGTCGACGCGGGCGCCGGACGCGTCGCGCGAGCCGATATACGCGGGCGGAAAGAAGGGAAAACCTTGGATGTGATCCCAGTGGGAGTGGGTGAAGAGAATGTGCGCGACGCCCTTCCCCTTGCCGAAATCACCCTTGAGAAGCTCGAGACCGAGAAGACGGATGCCCGTCCCGGCATCGACGATGATCAGCTGGCCTTCATTCGTGCGAATCTCAATACAGGTCGTGTTTCCGCCATAGCGGATCGTATCTTTCCCGGGAACGGGAACGGATCCTCTGACACCCCAGAATTTTATATACACCGAACTCGTTTCCCTTCTTACGGTCGAAGTTCAGGGTTTCGCCGCCCTCTCCTCGCCGTTACTGGCGAAGGGTCAGCAGCATGTCTACGACTCGTTCCAAATCTTCATTGCTATAGAATTCTATCTCGATCCGGCTTTTGGCGCGGCCCTGCCGGATGTGTACCTTGGCGCCGAGCAGTTCCTGGATGCGTGATTCGACCTGGCGGACATGGATATCGCCGGCCTGCTTCCGGGGTGCCGAAGCTCGAGACCTGTTTCCCGGGTGCCCGTTTCCGGACGGCTTCGCATCGGCCAGTTCCTTTTCCGTTTCGTATACCGAGAGGCTCTTGGTAAGAATCCGGTCGACCCAGGCCTGGACCTCGCTGTGATCGCGGAGCCCTGCCAGCATCTTGGCGTGGCCGGCGGAGATCTTTCCGCTCGCGATGAGTTGCTGGACGTGACCCGGGAGCGAGAGCAGCCGCAGGCGGTTCGTGAGGGCGGAACGGCTTCTTCCGAGCCGCCGGGCCAGTTCGTCGTGCGTCAACCCGAACTCCAGGATAATCTGCCGGAGCGTCGCCGCCTCTTCTACGGGATTCAGGTCTTCCCGCTGGATGTTTTCGATCAGGCCAGCAAGGAGGGTCTGCTGTTCGTTCATGTCGCGGAGGACGGCGGGAATCTGCGTCAGGCCGGCGATCTTGCAGGCCTGATACCGCCGCTCGCCGGAGATGATCTGATACCCGTCGCCCCAGCGTCTGACGAGAATCGGCTGGAGAACGCCGTTCGCACGGATCGACTGGGCAAGCTCTTCAAGGGTGGTGCGGTCAAAGATCTTGCGGGGCTGCTTCGGGTTGGGTGCGACCTTTTCGATCGGTAGCAGATCGAAGATCAAGCCGGGAGTTTCAACCCGATGAGTAACTCCGCCGTTCGGTATATCGGCATTTGTTCCTGGCACGATGAGCCCTTTCAGAAAGAAATTCGGTGAATATGAGCCCGTCTGAAAAACCTAACAGAGCCGGGAACCCTTGTCAATCTCGCGGGATCACACGTATAATCGCCTGCGGAACACTCGAATTCGTCGATTGTCTGATGCACTTGGAACGCCTGAATAACGGAGGTCGCCCATGATTCTCTCCTTTCCCGTTCGAATCCGTCGCGACGCGGTCGTCGCCGTGCTGATCTCAGCCTGCTCGCTCTGGAGCGCAGGGGGGGGAGCCCCGGCCGCCGGCCAGAACGCCGCAATCCAGATGACCGGAGAATACCAGCAGGCGCAGCAACTTCTTGCCCAGTCCAATTTCGACGGTGCGATCGGTGCCCTCCAGAACCTTTTTTCAAACCCCGAACTCGCGGCCGCCGCCCGTGTCGAAATCGGAACGATCCGGATGCGCCAGGCCGAGAATGAGATGTCGCAGGCGCTCGGTCATTTCCTCGACGCCGCGACGAACATGTCGGAGGGCGTCAAGGCCGGCGGTGTGAAGGGGCCGGACTCGCCCCGGATTCTGTACGATCTCGGCAGGGTCTACGAGGAGCGCCTGAATGATTATCCGAAGGCCATCGATGCGTATGCGCGCGTTTTATCCGAATACCCGAACTTCATGTCGATCGACAAAGTCGTCTACCACCTCGCTTTCTCCTACGAGCGCACCGGAAAATTCGAGGATGCGGCGCGAATGTACCGCGAACTCGTCGAAAAACACCCGTACAGCTCCTTTTTCCGGGAGGCCCAGAAGCGGATGAAGGCCCTCGCTCCTGGCACCGGCCAGAGCGTCGCGGCGATCGAGGCGCAGGAAAACATCGCCGAAGCCGCACAGTCGGAAGCCCAGAGCGCTCAGGCCAACATGGACCTCGCCGCCATGCATGCAAAACAGGGAGACTACGCGAAAGCGATCGAGGCCTATCGGAAGGTCATCGCAGATTCCCCGAACTCCGATCTGGCTCGCGATGCCTACAGGCTGATGGCGAGCATGATGGACGAAAAGCAGAAGGATTACAAGAACGCCGCCGCCACCCTCGAAGAAATGATGCAGAAGTTTCCGGACGCTCCGAACGCTGATCAGAGCCTCTTCAAGCTCGGCCGCATCTACGAGGAGAACCTCACCGACTACAAGACACGCGTTGTCGATGGCACCGTGAGATATCGCAAGAACGACGAGGGGGCCCGTAAGGCGATCGATTATTACGACAGGCTCACGGAACGATACCCGGATGCCGATGTATCGGCTGAGGCCTTGATGCGCAAGGGAGATCTGTACCGGACTCAGCTGAAAGACAATGATGAAGCCAAGAAACAGTACTCTGAGTTCCTGAAGCGATTTCCCGATCATGCTGAGGCTGACAAAGTTCGGGAAAGGTTGAACCAGCTTGAAAGCGATTAGCTCATCGAACATCATTCGCTCGTTCGTATCGAAGGCGGCCGGCTTTGCGCTGGCCGCCGCGTTATTTGCGATGCCCGCGTCGCCCGTGGCGGCGCAGCAGGCCGACGATGCGACCCTGTGCGGCCTTTCGGGCACCATGCTCGTTCCGGGCCTCGATGTCCTGCCACCGGGCGGGGCGAGGGCGGCGGCGCATATCAACGGGGGCGACGGCGTCGACCGCGTCGGCTCGCTCAAAGGCGTGTTCGCGTTTTCCGACGACACCGAAATCGCTGTCATGAAGCGGTTCGTCACGGGCTCGGGAAAGAGCCAGTTCGACCCGGTGTTTGCGGCCAAATATAAACTCCGCCCAAACGTTGCCGCCGCCGCCGTGATCGACACGACCGACGGTTGGAAAGATTCGGTGATGGTGCTGACGGGCTTGCCGGGAAACCGCGTCGTGGTTGGGCTCGGGGCGAACCTGGCCATGGAGGGCACCGAAAAATACGCCCATTTCGGCAGGTATCCGGACAAGTTCTCGCCTGTTGACCCGCTGTTCTTCGTTCTCGGGGCAAATCTCAATCTCGATCCCGAGACCCAGCTGATCATGGACTACGCCGGCAACGATTTTCTCATTGGGCTTCGACATCACTTGAGTGATGCGCTCGCGATCGATTTCGGGTATCTTGCTCCGGACAATCTCAACACCGAAAGCAGGTATTCCCTGGGAGCCAACTTCGGCTTCTGATCTCTTCAAATGGCGATCTACATCCTCAATCTCGCCCTCGCCGTCGCATGCACCTGGCTTGCGTGGCGGTATTTCGATCTGCAGGAGCGCCTGCAGATGCAGCAGATTCCAGACCTGACCTTTCTAGCCGGCATATCCGGCATCATCGATTCGGTCGAGGGATACGCGGAACCGCACGCGACGGACATGGCGCGCGAGGCTCGGGCGATCGCCAGGCACTTGAAACTCGACGAGCGGACGATCGCCTCCCTTCATATCGCGTGTCTCCTTCACGATTGCGGCATGGCGAACATCCCGCGCGAAATCGTCAAGCAGCCTCGAGCGCTGAACGCCGACGAATGGTTTCTCGTGAAAACCCACCCGCTTCTCGGCGAACTTGCTCTGCGCCGCCACGTGCCGGTGACGGAGGACGTTCCGAGCATCATTCGCTGGCACCATGAAAAATGGGACGGTAGCGGGTATCCCGACCACCTTGTGGGCGATGAGATCCCTCTTGCGGCGCGAATCCTCGCGGTCGTCGACGCCGCCGCCTCGATGAAGGTGGCGAGGTCGTATCGCAAAGCCCTCAATCCCGAACAGATCCGGGTCGAGCTCGGCATCCAGTCGGGGCTTCATTTCGATCCCGTCGTCGTGCGTGCCCGCGAAGCCGTCTGCTCGGCCGCCTCGTCGGCGCCGGAGGGGCGGCCGTGATCCGTTTCCAGCCCTCCTGGATCCTCGAATCCCTCCCCCCGGACGCCGTGAAATCCATCTTCCTGCCGATCTCACCGCGGCCGCACTCGCTTCTGTGGTTCAAGCGCCTCGGCATCAGGATGTACGTCAACGATCCCGTGGAAAGCCGGGCCGTCATCCTTCGCGCCCTCCTCGCGAACGGCTTCGAAAAGCTGACCGAGCCGAACCGGCGCAAGTTCATTCGGACCCTCGACAAGCCGTTCAGGAAAGAGACGAACCCCTTCCTGTCGTGGCAGCACAGGCTGTTCGATGCCCAGCAACTCGATTACCTGCACTATTGGCGCGAGGCGGCGTTCGAAATTTCAAAGGCGACGCAGAGCGAGTTGTTCCAAGCCGGCATCTACAACGTCATCGCCGCCTGGATCACGATGGCGGCGTCGGGCGTCGCCCCGTCGGTCCCGCCGGACGAGCTCCTCGATATGATGATCCGCCGCTGCGAGAGCCAGCTTGTCAGCGCGGCCGAAAAAATCTTCTGCCTGAACATGCCGATCGACGAACTCGGAGACGAGGTCGAGGCAGACCTCTACGTCATTCCGCTGACATTCTGCGGCAGAAAGCGGCTCGAAAGCGATCACGACGTGATGTTTCACGCCTGGTGCCGCGGAAATGCCGATCTGCAGGCCGCAAAGGACGAAATCGACAGGGCCAGGAAGGGGTGGATCTACGACTGGAAGACGGGATGCGATGCTTCGGCGATGCTCTCCAAGGCCGGAAAAGCCGCGTATGTCGCCGTCACCTGGTCGGGAGACGATCTTCCGCCACTCTGGCACGACGAACACGTCGCCGGCCGGCTTCGTGAGGTCTTCGCCACGCGGTTCCCGAGATCCGTCCTGAGAATAAAAGCCGTCGATACGGGCAGAAATGATTACGATTTTCTGCTCCTTCTCGCTAGGCCCGGTTTCGAACTCCCGCAGGCAAATACGCCGGACTGGAATCGGGTGGCCGGAGCGCTCTGAATTTTCATTCCTCGCTCTATTTCATGGCGGCCAGGAATGTGCTACCATGAACGCCATGTCGTTACGATCGGCTTTTCGAACCTTTGTCCCGGCTGCCCTCGTACTCCTGAGCTCGTGCGGCCTCTTTCCCGCCGCCGCTGCGGCCGCCCTGTTCCTGCAGGGTGAAGACGTCATCGGCCCCGACGGGATCGTCGTCTGCGTGAACGAGTTTCGGCGTACGCCGTTCACCGGCGGCCTCGGTACCGGGGCGAAGCAGGACAAGGTCGAAATCCAGCTTACCTTCGTGAACACCGGAACCCGTTCGTTTGCGGTCGATCCGCTCAAGGACTATACCCTGAGGATGAGCGGAACCTATTCCCCCGCCGCCATGGAAAATCCCGACTGTCTCGCCAGGCCGTTCGATATGAGCCCGGGAACGCAGAGCCGCGGAACGTTGTGTTTCACGGTCGATGCCGCCGACGTCGCCGCTCCCCGTCTTGTGATGAAAAACGAACAAGTTTCCGAGCTCGCCGTTCTGTGCGACCCGGATCTCGGCAAACTGATGGAACAGAGCGCGTCGTCTCTTCCGCCCATCGACGGGACCGTGAAGCTCGTGAAATTCCTGATCGAGGCCGAGCGGCTCGAAGCCGCGCGAAGCCTCATCGAGAAGGCGGTCGTCGCCTTCCCGGGCGAACCGAGAATCTCCCTCCTGCAGGCGATGGTCAGGCGCCGCCTTGGCGATACGGAGGGGGCCGGCGACGCGATCGCCCGAATAGGCGATACGTCGCGGCTCGAGAAGGAAGACGCGCTGGAACTCGCCCGCCAGGCCTTCGAACTCTCGCAATACGGCCTGGCGCAGAAGATGCTCGAACCGTATGCCGAGCGCGGCAGTCTCGGCAACAAGGACCTGCTGTTCCTTGCCAGGTGTTGGTATTTCGACCGCCAGTACGATCGGGCCGACAGGCTTCTCACCGATCTTTACGCGCGTGGATTCCAGGACAGCACGCTTTTCTTCACCCTCGGCAACATCCGGGAGAAACGCGAAGACTGGCGCGGCGCCCTGAAATGGTGGGAAAAGGCGATCGAGCTCGACCCGAAGTATTACGAGGCCGAATTCAATATCGGCGTCGCCTGGTACAAGCTCGACGAGCGCACGCAGGCGATCGACCACTGGCGCCGCGTCCTGATCCTCGATCCCGACCCTGAAACGCGCGAGGCGGCGGAAGACGCCATCAGAAGTCTCGAATAATATTATATAGCATTATATATGACACAACGGAGTTGAACTCGTATCATGGCGAAGAAACGACTTGTCAGCGGCATGCGGACCACCGGTTCCCTGCATCTCGGCCACCTCGAGGGCACCCTCCGGACGTGGGTGAAACTCCAGGACCAGTATGACTGCTACTTTTTCGCCGCCGTCTGGCATGCGTTCACGGATCGCCTGAAGATCGACGAACTGCCCCGATACATCACCGATATGGTCGTCGATTTCATGAGCGTCGGCATCGACCCCGAGAAGTCCGTCATCTTCCGCCAGTCGGCCATGCCCCAGCATGCCGAGCTGAACACGATCCTCAGCATGTACACCCCGCTCGGTTGGCTCGAGCGGTGCCCCACCTTCAAAGACCAGGTTCGCGACGAGGCGAGCCGCGATGGCACCTCGCTCGGAAAGCTGATGTATCCCGTCCTGATGACGGCCGATATCATCTGCTATAAAGCGGAAGCGGTGCCGGTGGGTCGAGACCAGTTGCCGCATCTCGAGCTCACCCGCGAGATCGTCCGCCGGTTCAACGGCGTGTTCGGCGACATCTTTCCCGAGCCGGCCGAGGTGCTGTCTGATATCCCCGTCCTGCTGGGCATCGACAACCGCAAGATGAGCAAATCGTACAACAACTCGATCGAGCTCCGCGAGACGCCCGAAACCCTCAAGCAGAAGATCCACGTCATGATCACCGATCCGCAGCGCGTCCGCCGGAACGATCCAGGCAATCCCGACGTGTGCACGGTTTATGCATATCATAAAATATATACGAAGGACAGGCTCGACGAGATCGCGAACGGCTGCCGGACGGCGGGCATCGGATGCCGCGACTGCAAGAACATCCTGTTCGAGCGTCTCGAGGGCGTCCTCGGCACGATCCGCGAAAAGCGCGCCGGGATCGAGAGCCGGCCGGACCTGGTCCGGGACGTCCTGGCCGCGGGCGAGGCGAAGGCCCGCGAGACCGCAGAGGCGACCATGAACGAGGTCCGCCGGGCGATGGGCTTCATCTCCTGAGGGGGACGGAACGTCGATGAGCGCATACCAGGTACGTCTCCCGGCCTTCGAGGGCCCCTTCGATCTGTTGTATCACCTGATCGAAGAGCAGAAGGTCAACATCTACGATATTCCGATCTCAACCATTACGGCCCAATATCTCGACTACCTTCACATGATGGAGATTCTCGACATGGAAGTGGCCTCGGGCTTTCTCGTCATGGCGGCGACCCTGCTCGAGATCAAATCGCGCATGCTCCTTCCGCGCGACAAGCCCCAGGCCGGCGAGATCGAGACCGGCGACGAGGACCTCGATGCCGCTCCCTACGAGGAAGACGCCCGTCGCGAGCTCGTCGACAAACTCGTCGAGTATCGCCGTTTCAAACTCATGGCCCTCGATCTGCGGGAGATGGAGCGGAAAAACTCGCGCATCTACACCCGGGCGGGCAGTTACGAACTCCAGCCCGAGCAGATCCTCCAGATCAATCTCTCTGCGTTCGATCTGCGCGCGCTGTATGAGGGGCTGGTCCGCCGGCGCCTGAATCCGCCGATCCATCGCGTCGTCGTCGACCGCATCGGCCTCGAGGCGCGAATCGACGAGATCCGCCGGGTCCTCAACGATCTGCGCCACCGGCGGGAAATTCCGTTCAACGAGCTCGTCCGCGGCCGCAAGGACCGCTACGACGTCGTTCTTTCCTTCATGGCCATCCTCGAGATGTTCAAGCTTGGCGAGTGCGACATCGCCCAGGCCGACAACTTCTCGCCCATCACGATCAGGCCGGTATCGGCCGCAGACTCCGTCGAAGAGGCCGCCGTCGGCTGAAGACAGAAACGAGACTGCAAGACACGCATGAACGCCGACAATGAACTGACACAGCACCCCTCCGCCCAGCCGCAGCAGCTTCCCCTGCCGACCGGTCCGCGGCCGGATCGCGATACCCTGCTCGCCGCGTTGCAGGGACTTCTCTTCGTCCATCACGCGCCCATTCCCACCCAGCGCATCGCCGAGATCCTCGAACTGCCGTTCTCCGAGACCGAGCAGCTTCTGAACGAGTTCAGGCTGCACCTCGACGAGAGCCCCTCGTCGGGGCTCCAGGTCATCATTACCGAGCAGGGTGTTCAGCTCGCCACGAAGGCCTTCATCAGCCCGTTCATCCAGCGCCTCGAGGGCCAGAAGCTCGTCAGTCTCTCCCTGCCTGCGCTCGAAACGCTGGCCGTCATCGCATTCAAACAGCCGATCACGCGCGCCGAGATCGAGGCGATTCGCGGCGTCAACTGCGACGGAGTCGTCGCCACCCTTCTCGAGAAGAAGCTGATCTTCGTGTCGGGGGAAAAACCGGTTCTCGGCAGGCCCCGCCTTTACTCGACGACGCAGGACTTTCTCTACTACTTCGGCATCAGGAGTCTCAAAGAGCTTTCGCTTCCCGAAGCCGATCTGCCGGGCGATTTGCCCCCGGCCGAAAGCCGCGACGTCACCGCCGAGATGGATGGCGAACGCTCCCTCGCGGACGACCAGGCGCCCACGTCCGCCGATGCCGATGCCGGGCCTGGCGACGGTGGTCTCGCGCCGGAACGGCCTCCCGTGGCTGCCCCTGCCGAAGCTCCGGCCGATGCCGCTCCGGCGCCGGACAGTATAACGCTCGGTATACATCCGACGAAACCGGGCCGGGAGAACAGTGAATCATGAGCGGAACGCCTTTTTTCAAGACGCGGCTGGACAACGGCGTGAAGGTCGTTGCCGAGACCTTCTCGACGGTCCAGAGCGTATCGATCGGGATGTTTTTCCGCAGCGGCGTTCTCTACGAGGACCCCCGGCTGCTCGGCGTCTCCCATTTCATCGAACACATGATGTTCAAGGGAACCGGGAAACGCTCCCCGAAGGATATCGCCCGGGCCTTCGACCGGATCGGCGGGTATCTGAACGCGTTCACGGCGAAGGATTACTGCTGCTATTACGCTCGGGTCGTACGCGACGAACTTCCCACCGCGGTCGAGGTTCTGGCCGACATGGTGCGCAACTCGGCCTTCGATGCCGACGAATACGAGCGCGAGCGAAGGGTCATCCTCGAAGAAATCAAGATGTACGAGGATTCCCCCGACGAGATCATCCACGAACTTCTCGGACAGACCCTCTGGCCCGACGCCCCGATCGGCCGGCCGATCCTCGGAACGAGCGCCACGGTCGGAGCGATGCCGCGTGAAGAAGTGATCGATGTATATCGCAAACAATATGTGTCCGGCAACCTCGTCGTGTGCGCGGCAGGCAACATCGATACGGGCGAGTTCGTCGGCCTGCTCGAGAAGCACCTCGGCGATCTCCGCCCCGGCTCCCTCGCCCATCGGAAGACCGCGCCGAAGCCCGACAGCGCTGCAACCGTCTTCCGGAAGAACATCGAGCAGGTCCATGTGGCGATCGGCACCCCCGGGGTTTCATACAGCGACGAGTCGAGATACGCGGTAACCCTGATGAACGCCGCGTTCGGCGGAGGGATGAGCAGCCGTCTGTTCCAGGAAATCCGCGAGAAGCGTGGGCTCGCGTACTCGGTGTATTCCTACCACACCTCGTTCAGAGACACCGGAATCTTCAGCATTTACGCCGGCACCTCGCCGGACCAGCTTCCCAAGGTGCTCGAACTCATCAGCACCGAGATCGAGCGGCTCGCCTTGAAGGGCCTCTCGAAGATCGAGCTCGAAGAGGCGAAGCAGCAGCTCAAGGGAAACACCCTGATCGCCCTCGAGAGCACGACGAACCGCATGAACCGCCTGGCGACCGGGTTCCTCTACGGTATCGAGCCCCAGACCCCGGAAGAGGCGATCCGCCCCTACCTCGCCGTCACCCAGGACGACATCAGGAAAGCGGCCGTGGAACTGCTCGACCGGAAGAAAATGGCCATGACCGTCATTTCCCCAGCCTCCGACGTATCGAAGGTGCTTGCCGACAGCCCGTTCAACGCCGTCCCGTGCCGCTCCGCGCGCACGGGAGGAAGGTCATCCCAGATTCATGCGGGAAAACGAAAAGGGTAGGGTGGCCCTGCCCGTCAGAGAAGATCTGCTCAAGGAGAAGAAGCGATGAAAAAAAATCCCTGTCTCGAACGGCAGCAGGCCGTCGTTGAGGCGTTCCCCGCCCAGATCGACGCGATGTTGGTGACGAATTTGTCGAATGTCCGGTATCTGACGGGCTTCACGGGCTCTTCGGGCGTTCTCCTCCTCGAACGCAAAAAATCCCTGTTCTTCACCGATTTCCGATATCAGGAACAGTCGGAAAACGAAGTCGGCCGCTCTGCCGAGATCGTCGTCTTCAAGACCTCTTCCAGCGAGGCCGTGCTCGAATACCTCGAAAAATCCCGTGTCGCCGGCCTCGGCGTCGAATCGACCCTGACGCTCGCCACATACGAAACCTTCCGGGACAAGTTCAAGGGAAAACTGACCACGACGAAGGGCATCATCGAGGGCGTCCGCCAGGTCAAGGGAGATGAGGAACTGAAGGAACTCCGCAAGGCGTTTTCCATCTCGGATCGCAGCTTCAAAAAACTTCTGCGGTTCATCAAGCCGGGAAAGCGCGAAACCGAGATCGCCGCCCGCCTCGAATACATCATGCGGATGGAAGGCTCGGAAGGCCCCAGCTTCGCGACGATCATCGCATCCGGCGAACGCTCCTCCTGTCCGCACGCCCACCCGACCGACCGGAAGATCAAAGCCGGCGAGATGGTGAAGATCGATTTCGGCGCGATCTGGAACGGCTACCACTCCGACATGACCCGCACCGTCTTCGTCGGCAAGGCCGATAAAAAATTCCGCGAGGTCTACGGCATCGTTCTCGAAGCCCAGAAGCGCGCCATCGCCGGCATCAGGCCCGGCGTGACCGGCTTCGACGTCGACAAGCTCGCCCGCGACCATATTGCATCGAAGGGATACGGGGATCATTTCGGCCACGGGCTCGGCCACTCGCTCGGCCTCGATATCCACGAGATGCCGGCCTTTTCAACGAAGTGCAACGACACGATCAAAACCGGCATGGTGCTGACGGTCGAACCCGGCATCTACCTGCCCGGGTGGGGCGGCGTGCGGATAGAGGACGTCTACCGGGTCGACGACGTTCCCGAACGGCTCACGGCCACTCCCAACGACCTCCTCGAGCTTCCCGTATAAAGGAAACCCCGATTCCTGCCGATGAGGGTGAGCGCAGTCCTTATCGACGGACAACGGAGGTTTTCCATGAAAGGCTTTTTTCCCGGCTTGAAGCTGCTCGTCCCGTTCGGCGTGGTCGGCATCCTGGCCGGAATGTTCTCGTATTCCGTCAATGCCGATTCCACCATCACGATTCCCGTGCCGGAACGGGCCGCCGCCGACAAGTCGGTGACGCTGTCGCTTCGGATTCCTCCGAATACCGAGCCGGTGACGAAGCCGAAGGAGAAGCTCAAGCTGTCGTCGGCGCGGAGCCTCATCCAGTGGAATGCCAACCCCTCGCCCAAGATCGAAAAAAACGATGAACTGCTGACCATCATCGATACCATCAACGAAAAGGGGTGGCTGAAAACCTACACGTCGCGGAACAATGCGAAGCTTCGACCGATGGACAAGTATATCGGGGTGCGGCTCGTCGAGGAGATGGCCCGCTCGATCATAGAAATCGCCCAGTCGCCCAACGTCACCCGCGTCATACGGAAATGCAACCTCACGGCGAGCGACATCGAGGATGTCCGCCGCATGGTCCAGCGCTTCTCGACCGAGTTGGTCATGTTCGGCGTCAATCCCAAGAACTACGATAAAGACCTGCTCATGTTGCAGGAGCGGTTCAAGACCGCCAAGTCCGGAGTCCTGAAAGTTATCAAGGTCGAAGGCCAGGACGACGGAGGCACCGTCATCCACCTCAGTGTCGACTGACCGAAAACGAATTCATCGGCGACAGCCTCCCGGCTTCCGGGGGGCTGTCTCGTTCTGAGGGGGTTCTTTCTGCTGTGTCTATCCAGGTCCGTCCTTCGTTCATCTGTCCAATCTGCGGCATCTGCGGATAACCGGCTCTTTTCGTCTCAAGCCTGAAATCCTTCTCCCCGGGGTTGTGTTTGCGGGAATGATCGGACATAATGAGGAATAATGGTTCTCGAGATTCTGACAAAGCAGCGAAATTTCGGCCTGTTGTGGCTTGCCCAACTCGTCTCTTTCATCGGCGAGGGCATCATGCAGACGGCGATGATCTGGTGGGTCATCAGCAAAACCGGCTCGGGAACGACGGTCGGCTTCATCATGAGCGTCAGCTTCCTGCCCGCCGTGCTGATCGGGCCGTTCGCCGGAACGCTCGCCGACAGGCTCCCGGCCAAACTCCTGCTGATCGGCGCCGATCTGTTTCGCGCCTGCCTCGTCGGCGCCGTTGCCGTGACGGCCTGGCAGGACCACTTGTCGATACCGCTCCTGCTGGCCATGTGCGGCACGCTCGCCGCCGCCGGCGTCTTTCACAGCCCGACGACCCTCACGGTCATTCCGCGCGTCGTTCCGCCGGAAAAGATCGAGGAGGCGATGGCGCTTCATACAATAGTAAGAGATATATCAAAGCTGGCGGGGCCCGCCATCGGGGGCGCGATCATCGCCCGCTGGTCGGTGGCCGAGGCGTTCGTCGCGCATGCCGGTTGCCTGGTTCTCTCCTCGATCTGCGTCGTCGTCATGAGAATGGCCCCGAGGGCCGCGCAGTCAGGGCAGGAGGGCGTGCTTGCCCAGCTCGCCGCCGGTTTCCGCTACGTTCGCGACAATCGCGTCTTGCGTGACATCCTGATCGGTTTCGGCGGCCTGAACCTGTTTGCCGTGCCGATCGTCGTTCTCCTGCCGCTTTCGATCAGAAACGTCTTCGCCCTCGACGCGTTCGAACTCGGTTTCAGCGAAGGCGTTCTCGCGCTCGGCTCCGTGGTGACCGGTCTTGCCTTCGTACGGCTGTTCGCGGGCATGCGGACATCCATCCTGCTCGTAAGGGTTCTGGGGATGTCGGGCCTGCTGTTCGCCTTCTTCGCGTACAACCCGTTTTTTTCCCTCTATCTTGTCGGTCTTTTCCTGCTCGGCGGGTGTTTCACGGCGGTCAACGTGGCTGTCCTCACCCTGTTCCAGCGCACGGTCGATCCGGAGATGAAAGGGCGCTTCTTCGCCTTCGTTGAGGTCCTCAGCTTCTCGCTGATCCCGATCGCCATGGCAGCGGCCGGGGCCCTTGCCGACAATCTCGGTATCGCAGCCGTCTACACGATCTGCGCGCTCGGCACCGTCTTCCTGACCTGGCGGTTTGCCCGCATCGACGGCCTCTCCACTCTCGACCAGGAACCGTCTCCGGAGGCCGCCGAGGCGACTGAAGCCTGACGATGAACGGACAGGTGCGGCAGATCGGTCTCATGCTGTTCATGGGATTTCTGCCGGCTGCCGTGCTTGCGATCATCCTCTGGACGTCCGACTCGATCCTCGAGCGGATGCGCGTAGGCCTCCATGAACAGCGCGCGTCGGCACTCCGGAACCTTCCCCTGGAAGGGGGCCTCGCAGCTCAGAAATCCTACGCATGCTCCCTGCTTTCGACGGCAACGCTCGAGTTGAGGCGTATCGCCGGGGAATGGCCGGCCGCCCTCGACGCCGAAACGCTTCTCAATCTCCGTTCGACCTATGCGTCAGAAACCGAATACGGGATCGAAACCGGCATCGCGAGTCCCGGGCCCGGTATCCTCTGGATCGTTCCGACGGATCAGGGACTGCGCGTCGCCTACCAGACCCGCCGCTCGTTCTACACCCGGCTCGAATCCTGGCGCGCAATGGTCTGGACGATCGGTCTCGTGCTCGCCGGCGCCGCCTTCGTGCTGTTCGTCCTCATCGCGCGCAAGATCGCCGACGTCTTCAACGAGATGGAGGTCAAGAACCAGGAGCTCGAGCGCGCGAACAGGAATCTCGAGGAACTCGGAACGCTGAAGAGCACCTTCCTGGCGCTCGTGTCGCACGAACTGCGAACCCCGCTCGCGCGGCTTACCGGCCAGGTGAACCTCATCGAACGCTCGGCAGAACGCCTGCCCGATGATATCCGCAGGCGGTTCGAGGAGATGGCCGTCGAGATCGCCGAACTGGGCCGCATGACGAAGAACGCCCTCGACCTCACCCGCCTCCAGTCGGAAGACCTCGCCGCCCGCGTCGAACTCGGCCAGATCACCTCCGTCGTCACCATGACCGTCGGGCGCATCCGCCCCCTGGCCGCCGCCCGCGACCTTTCCGTCGAACTCGATCTCCCCGAGACGCCGCCCGTTTCCCACGACCCGTATCTCCTCGAGCGCATTCTCGACAACCTCCTGGTGAACGCCGTGAAATACGCAATTCCTAAAAGTATAATACGGATTCATATCATAGAGGAAATCGACGCGATACGCATCGCCGTCGAAAGCTGCGGCCCCATCATTCCCGCTCCGGACCGCGAGAAGATTTTCGAAAAGTTCTACCGCGGCGACAGCGGCACCGACATTCCCGGCTCCGGACTCGGCCTCTACCTCGTCCGCCAGTTCATCCTCATGATGGGCGGCCGCGCCTGGGTCGAACCCGCCGACGCCGGCAACCGCTTCGTCGTCACCCTCCCCATCGGGTGAAAGCAAGGCCGGCAACACGGCGTGCCGGCTTCATTGATTCCTGCATGACGGAAGTCTGTTTCATGGTTCCGTTCGTGCTGAGCCTGTCGAAGCACGAAAGGCTCTCGCCCTTCGACAATCCCAGGGCGACCGGGAGGAATGCTGCAGAACTCGATAGAACGCATCGCGACGAGACCGTGATGGCGAATGATGCATGTGTAATCCCTGCCCGAGAAGATGATCGGTGCTGTGCGAGTGTGCTACACTGGGATACATGCGAATCCTGATCGTCGATGATGACCGGCAGCAGGCGGAAAACCTCGCCGAACTGCTTGCGAGCCGCGGGCACGAGGCGGTGTACCGCACCGATCCCGTGATGGGCTTGGCGGCATTCGAAGCCGAGGAGTTCGGGCTTACCCTTCTCGACCTGCGCATGCCCGGCATCGACGGTCTGACCTTGCTCAAGCGAGGCCTCGAGATGAGGCCCGATGCCCGCATCGTCATCCTGACGGCCTACGGCACGATCGACACGGCCGTCGAGGCGATGAAGAAAGGCGCGTTCGATTTCCTCGTCAAGCCGGTCGAGGATGCGAAGCTCCAGAACATCCTCTCGCTTACCGAAAACGCCGCCCGCATGTCGCGGCTGGCCGGGCTCTCGGCCCCGCGTGGCCCCGACACCGAAACCTTCATCGCCTCCAACCCCGCGATGCGCATCGTGAAAGACCTGATCCGCCGCGTCGCCGCCCTTTCGACGACGGTGCTGATTACCGGTGAGACCGGCACGGGAAAAGAGCTCGTCGCACGTGCCATCCATCTCAACAGCTCCCGCAAGGAAAAGCCCTTCGTCGCCGTAAACTGCGCCAATCTGCAGGGGACCCTCCTCGAATCCGAGCTGTTTGGCCATGAAAAAGGGGCATTTACGGGCGCCGATGCGAGAAAACTCGGCAAGTTCGAGGTCGCGTCGGGCGGCACCCTGTTCCTCGACGAGGTTGCTGAAATCCCCCCGGAAATCCAGGCGAAGCTCCTTCGCGTCCTCCAGGAGCAGGAAATCGAGCGCGTCGGCGGCGTCAAGCCCGTTCGAGTCGACGTGCGTCTCGTATCGGCCACGAACAAGGATCTCGCGGGAATGGCCGCGCAGGGCCGGTTCCGCCCGGATCTCTACTACCGTATCAACGTCTTCCCGATCCATCTGCCGCCGCTTCGGGAACGCCCCGACGACATCCCGGCCCTCGCCGGCCACCTGCTGTCGGAAATTGCCGCGGCCCATGGCAGGAAACAACTCGGCATCTCCCGTGACGCTCTGACCCTTCTGCGCGGCCTCGACTGGCCGGGAAACATCCGGGAATTGAAAAATGTGCTCGAACGCGCCGCCGTCATCGACGAGGACGGGATGATAACGCCCGATGACCTGCTTCTCCCTGCGGGTGGCACGAGGCCGGCTCCGGCGCCGGGATGCGGCCCCATCGACACCCGCCTCGACGACTCAGAGCGAACCATGATCGTCGAGGCTCTCAGGCATTCCCATGGAAATGTCGTAGCCGCAGCGCGCGAACTTGATCTGCCACGACGCACGCTGTACGACCGGCTAAAACGCCTCGGAATCGATCCGGCGAAGTATCGCGGTGGGGAATCCCGCTGAGACCCTCGCCGGCGTCCTCTTCCGGACCCCGGGGAAAAGTCGGTATAATTGACGAATCATCTGAGATTTTTTTCGGAGGGGGCGCTCAAGATGTCTTTCAGACCACGCTCGAACCGTTGGATGTCGTTCTTCACCGCCTGTCTGCTGGCCTCGTCGGCCATGGTGTACGGCGATGACGCAGTTTCGCTGATCCAGTCCCTCGACAGGCTTGCGCGCGACTCGCATACCGCGCAGAGCACGGTCCGTTCCGAAGGAACCGAAAGTGAGGCCGGCCTCGGCGCCGTTGCGCGCGAGAACGAAAGCGCCGACCAGTTGAAGCGTCTGATGCGCGGCGTCGACACCCCCGAGTCCGCGAAGGAAACCCTCGATCTGTTTCGCCAGTATGGCGGTCGCGCTTCGAACGCCTCCGAAATGAAAGCCTTCCGTCAGGGCCTGGCATTCCTCGAACAGCGTCTCGATTTTCTCGCCCGGAGCGAGAGCCCGGCGTACCGCACCTCTCTCGATGAAGTCCGCGGTCTGATCTCAGACGCCAGGTTTCGCTCGAACGTCGCCCCGGAACGCGCTCAGCGACCCGCGAGAACGGCGGCCCGGACGGGGGGGGCACGCTCGGCCATTCCCCAGGACCTGCTTGGCAGCGAGGTCGTGAACGGCAAGACCAGTTTCGAGGTGTATTCCCCGGCGGCGACGGCGGTGAACGTCGTTCTGTTCAAAAAAGCCGACGACAGGACCGGCACTGCGTACCCGATGAAGAAGTTCGACGACGGCGTCTGGCGGTATACGATCGACAAGGACCTGTCGGGGAGTTACTACGCTTACACCCTCACGGGGCCGACGACCGACGGCCACCTGTTCGATCCCAAGCGTCTGATTTCCGATCCCTACGCGTTTGCGAACGTGGATCACGACGGGAAGAGCATCGTCGTGGGGCCTCAGATGCACAAATTCACCTGGACCGACCAGGGTTTCAAAACGCCTGCCGCAAAAGATATTGTTATCTATGAAATGCACGTGAAGGACACGACCGCTCATTCGTCTTCCGGAGTCGAAGGCGAGAAGCGCGGAACCTACCTCGGCATGCTCGAGGGGCTCGGCACCGACAAGGTGCTCGGCCACCTCCAGGACCTCGGCGTCAACGCCGTCGAACTGCTTCCCTGCCAGGAGTTCGACAACAACTTCGCCGGCCACCCGAACCACTGGGGCTACATGACGAGCCACTTCTTCGCCCCCGAGTGCGCCTACGCGACCGGCAAGAACGGCGAGGGCATCCGCGAGTTCAAACAGATGGTGAACGGTCTTCACAAGGCCGGCATCGCCGTCATCATGGACGTCGTCTACAACCACACCGCCGAGGGCAACGAGAAGGGGATTCCCTTCCTGTTCAAGGGCCTCGACAACCCCGGCTACTACCGGCTGTGCGACGACAAGCGGTTCTACTGGAACGGCACCGGCTGCGGGAACGAGTTCCGCTCCGACAACCCGATGACCCGCAAATACATTCTCGACAGTCTCAAATACTGGATGCGAGAGTACCACGTCGACGGCTTCCGATTCGATCTCGGCACGATTCTCGACAAGGAGACGATGTCGGCGATCATGAGTGAACTGCCGGAATCGGCGATCATCGTCGCAGAGCCCTGGGCCGCCGACTGGAAGCGCAATCAGTGGGGCAAGAGCGACTTCCGCAACACGAAACTCGGCAAGTGGAACGACGACTTCCGCGAGCAGATCCGCGCCTTCATCAGCGGCAACGGCGACCGCAATTCGGTCATGACCGTGCTCGCCGGCACCTGCTTCTGGTGGACCGCCAAGCCGACCGAGAGCGTGAACTACATCGAGTGCCATGACGGCGCCGTCCTGTCCGACCTGCTGAAAATGGACAAGGACCGCTTCCGACTCGGCGCCGTCGCGCTTCTCACGGCGCAGGGCATCCCGATGATCCATCAGGGCCAGGAGTTCATGCGCTCCAAGAAGGGCAACGACAACTCCTACGACCAGGACAACGAGATCAACTGGATCAACTGGGGCGACAAGAAGAAAAATGCCGACATCTACGAGTTCTACAAAGGTCTGATCGGCCTGCGCATGAAATACGAGAATTTCCGGCACGCCGTCGCCCTCAACAGCCAGAACATCGAGTGGCTCCAGCCCGCCAACAGCCGCGGTCTCGGCTACCTGCTGAAGGGCAAGACCGACCTGCTGGTGCTGTTCAACACCGACCCCGGCGACTGGATCACCTTCAACCTCCCCGGCGCCGACGACTGGACCGTCATCTGCGACGGCGAGAAGGTGAACGACAAGGGACTCTACACCGCCAAGGGCACCTACAATGTCCCCTCCCGCAAGGCCGTCATCCTCAAAAGAGCCCGCTGACCTTTCCGCGACCGTTCATCAACGCCGGCCGGCATCAGAGTGATGCCGGCCGGCGCTTTATCGGAGAAGGGCGATACGGGCTTGCATCCGCAGGTGTGATGTAGTACGGTGTTTTCCTATGGAAACGATGAAATGTTGGAATTTGAGACGCGGTCAGGGGCTGTTTCTGCTGCTGTTGATCATCGTCGGGGGGATTGGGCTCTGGTTCGGATACCACCGGTACCAGGAGCGATATTATATCAACCTCTTTGACGGGGAGATGGTGCGGTATATCGACGTTCCGCCGTTCGGGATCAGGTTGACGCCGGCCGACGACGAGTTGAGGGGCCACGCCGAGCTTCGGCTCGAGGCGGCGCCGGAGCAGGCCTGCAATTTCTTCGGCGCCATCGCGGCGCGGCGAGGGTTCATTTTCCGCAGGAACGACGATAAAATCGAGATCGAAGTGCGGCCGTCGTATATCGTGAGGGGCATCATTCGGGAAGACCGCCTCACCCTGAACTGGAAGCCGATTCTCGACGGCGCCCGCCTGAGGCGCAAAGCGAAACTCGAAGCCGAAGGCCGGCTTCCGAAAGACGAGATCGCTTCGACGACGGCCGGGAAATGACCGGTTCCGCTCCGGCGGGGGTCACTCGACGACGCGTGAAGAGCAGAACTTGTCCCAGAGGGTCTGCCTGTTCCCGAAGAAAATCGCCAGGCCGCCGATCCCGAAGGGGATCAGGGTGAAAACGAAAATCGTTGCGCGTTTGAGCGCTTCCGCCAGCGTCGGCGGCCGCCCGTCGGCCATGATGACGGCCGAGTGGCCGGCGATCTGACCGGGGGAGGCGCTTTTCATACGCCAGAATATTGCAAAGTATAGAATGTACAGGGCGATCGGCGCCCGGACGTTGAGATCGACGATCCATTCGAGGGTGCCCTGCTTGCGTCTGTATTCCCCGGTGTCGGCATCGTAGTCGTACAGGCTCGATGAGTTCCCCCGCAATTTGGAGAAGGCGTTCCAGTCGATCGATCTAGAACCATACACGATGCGCTGCAAAGGCCACCAGCCGATCCAGAGAATCGCAGTGAGGACGGCCAGGATCACGAGGTCGATGAGGAAGCATTTTACCCGAACCCCCAGGGAAGCATCGGAGAACGCGCGGCCTTTTCCCTGTTCGAGCACCGTCTTCTGGCCGAACGTCTGCACGAGCTTCGTCTGGACTTGGCCGATGTTCTGGCCGATTTGCTTCTGGACCTTGCCGAGGTTGTCGCCCCAGTTTTTTTCCTGGAGGAACTTCACGATCGATTTTTGCCACTCCGCGGTCGAGCCGGCGATGCCCGACGATTCTGCTCGGCCCGCCACGACTTTCTCGACCAGCTCGAGCAGGTGGGTCGGCAGGGTCGTGAGTTTCTGTTTCTCGAGGGGTACGGAGTAGACCGTGACCGGGTTCGGTATGCCCTTCAGGGTTTGCGGGCCGAGCTTCTCGACGGCGATCTCATTTTTATCCATCAGCATGTAGGTGATCTCGCTGATGCCGATCGAACCGCCCGGGAAGCAGGGGAGTCCTTCGATCCGCGCCGTCACGTTCACGGCGTCGCCGAAAATGTCGTTTCCCTCGATCGAGACGTCGCCGGAATGGACGACGACGCGGAGGTTGAGCTTCTGGCTTTCATCTTTCTGGCGCTGGTTGTATTCGCGAAGCAGCAGCTGGATGATGATGGCGCAGATGACGGCGTCGGTCGCGCTGACGAACGTGCAGAGAAACGCGTCTCCGATCGACTTGATGATGGTTCCGCCGTAAAACTCGATGACGGGAACCATCAACTGGTTGTGCCGTCTGATCAGGGCGATGATCTCGTTGCGGGAACTGGTCGCGGCGGTCGTCGAGTAGCCCTGGATGTCCGTCATCATGATGGACAGGTTCTGCGACTTAGCATTCTTAGCCATATATTATATCTCCCAGAAGATCCGTATGCCCCAAAAAATCATACTCTTTCGGAAATCCGCGGTCAACCGCCCGCCGAGGTATAGCCGGCGAGAGAACGACGCCAGAAGAGGACGGATGCGGCAACGAGAGTGACCGTCAGGGCGCAGCCGAGAAGCAGGATCTCGGGAGCCTCACCGGCCGAAATCGCACGGGCGGGCACGGTCGTCACGAAGGCGATGGGCAGGACCACGTAGAAGACCCAGCGCGCCGCGCGGGGGTAAATATCGGCGGGATACCGGCAGAGACTGAAGACGCTCCAGAGCAGTTCCGACATGTTCTGGATCTTTTCAATCCGGATGGCGAGGCTCATGAAAAAAAGGAACATGCAGTAAATGAGGCTCAGGCTGCACGCGATCGCGATGACGAACATCAGCATGCGGGTCGGCGAGAACGCGATGCGACCGCTTGCAAGCAGCCAGGCGAGAAGACCCAGGGCTGCGAGGAGACTGCCGAACTCCTCGAACGAAAGGCTTCGGAAGGAGAGCAGGGCCTGCGGCGAGACCGGCTTCGTCAGCACCAGATCGAGTTGCCCGGTGTTTACGAAGCGGCCGATCGCGTCGAGATTCGGATACAACAGGATGAAATGAAGGGAAAAGATCGTCATGAACACGGCGTAGAACGCCAGCATGCGGGGCATGTCCCAATCGGCGATTGCGTCGGCGACGGTGAAGAACAGGCAGTATTGCAGAAGCCCGAACACGAAGTCGAGACCGTTCGCGATGATGCCGAACGCGAAACTGGTGCGGTATTCAAGAGCCTGGACGAGATGCGCTTTCCAGAACTGGAGAATGATTCCCGTATGGCGTCGCATGCCGGGTCAGCCTCCATAGGCGGTGAAGGTCTTCAGCCCCCGCCTCCAGAGATGCCGGCCGAGCAGCAGGAAGGCGAATATCCAGCCAGTCGCGATGCACAGGCCTTTCAGCGTTTCGACCGTTGTCAGCCCGCCGCGAAGGACCTCGATCGGGAAGCTGAGCGAATACCGGTAGGGAAGCAGGTGCGCGAGCGTTCTGATCGGCCCGGGAAACGTCTCGACCGGGACGATCATGCCGCCCAGCAGCGCCCAGACGCCCTGGTTCAGGACGAGATTGAGCGTCTCGACGTGCTCGATCCAGAATCCCGTCATCGCGAGGGTTGTGGACTGGATGAACCGGAGCGCCGCCGCAAGTGCGAGAACTGCCGCTATCCCGGCGATCTTCGCCGCACCGAGTTCGAGCGGGGGAAGCTGCGCGCGAAACACCCAGACGAGCACGGAGAGCGGGACCAGGAGAATCATCAGCTGGATCGCCTTGTGGGTGACATTCTCGAGGACGTGCAGCCAGAGAGGATGCACCGGCTTCAACAGGGTGCGGCTGAGCGAACCGTCGCGGACCTGCTCGGGAAAGGTATATACGGTCCAGCATTCCGTCAGGTTCATGACGAACGGCATCGAAAGATAATACAAAAAATAGTCGCTGTCCGCATACATCGACCCGCCGGATTTCCCGACGGAAAGCCAGGCCAACAGAAGAACGCTCGGCATCAGCAACATTTGGAATCCCCATATGACCATCATGCCGCGATACGCGAGCGCCATCTGAAGATACGACCCCGCCAGTTTCCTCGAGACGGCAATCCATCGGGAAAAATCGCCTCGGGGGTTCACCTTGCGGACAACATCCCAATCGTTTCTGCCGGTCGTTCGGAATCGATCGTGGCGAATCCGTCGAGCACGGATCGATTATTCGTTGTGCTGATGCCCGTCTTCATGCTGGTGGACGTCGGCTGGGCAGGCGGGGTGCTTTTTCGCGAACTCCTCCTCCCATTTCGTGCATCGGGTCTGAATCTCGTCCCGCTTGTCCTGGGTCAGTTTGGCAGACGTGATGTCGAGGCATTTCCCGATGAAGGTCTGAAGATCGGCTGTGGAGGCGCGCCTGCTCGCAAGAGTCAGCCAGAAGAATGCCTCGCCGTGATCCTGGGCCATCCCTTTTCCGTCGGAATACATGCCCCCGAGGATGAACTGGGCCAGCACGTCCCCGTCTTCGGCCAGTTCGCGAAGGATCTTCGCGGCCGTCTGGTAATCGCCTCTCTGATGCGCCGCAACGCCCTCGTCGAGCGTCGCGCCGAAAAGCGTCGAGCACAGAAACACGCCCAGAACAACCGTCAGAATCTTCTTCATTCGCTACCTCCGAAAGATACTCCAGTATATCAGATAATCGCGGTTTTCGCGCTCTCCTTCCTTCATCCCGGTATTTCGGGCGGATCGCGATGCATACGGGATAAACGTCAGGTGAAAAGGGGCGAGATCGCCTCCTCGAGGGGAGGCTCCTCGATCGTGAGGTCGTTGACGTGGCCGGTGGAGTAGAGCTCCGCCGCAAGGGCGGGTGACTGGTCTCGCGGAACGAGGATCGAAAAGCGTGACCCGTCATGCGAGAGAAGTTTGCCGTATCGCTCGGGCGAGAAGTGTTCCGGAACGGCGTCGAACGTGACCTGGAGGATGCGGTCGGCGCGCGTTTTCTTCGCGAGTTCGCCGAGGGAGCCGTCGAACACCTTGACGCCGCGGTTGATGACGATGACGCGGCGGGCGAGGGCGGCGACGTCTTCCATGTAGTGCGAGGTCAGAAGAACCGTCGGCCGGAACCGCTCGTGATACTCGAGAAGGAACGTGCGGATGCGCTTTTGCATCAGGATATCGAGTCCGATCGTCGGCTCGTCGAGGAACAGGACTGCGGGCCGATGCAGAAGGGAAACGGCCAGCTCGCACCGCATGCGTTGTCCGAGCGAGAGCTTGCGAGCCTGGATCTCGAGACAGTCGCGGATTCCAAGCATCTCGACCAGTTCGTCGCGCCTGGTTTCGAACTCGGATGCCGTGAGGCCGTAGAGTTCTCGATGAATGGCCAGCGTCTCCGCGGGCGGGAGGTCCCACCAGAGGTTCTGCTTCTGGCCCATCACGAGCGAGATGTTCCGCAGAAAGGCATGGTCGCGGCGGAAGGGGTCGAACCCCAGCACCCGCACGGACCCAGCGGTCGGCGGGATCAGCCCGGAGAACATCTTCAGCGTCGTCGTCTTGCCGGCGCCGTTCGGGCCGAGGAAGCCGACGATCTCGCCCGGTTCGATCAGCATGTCGAGTCCGCTCACCGCGTCGATCGTCTCGATGCGGGGCCGGAAAAACGCCTCAATGCTGGCTTTCAGCCCTTCCGCCTTCAGCCTGACGTCGAAGCTTCGGCACAGGCCTCGAGCTTCGATGCAGAGCGGGGTCGCGTGGTCCGGCATCAGGTCACTCGTTCTTCCCGTCGTCAGGTTCGGGGGGCTTTGGTGAAGCGAGCTTCGCGGCCATCCGCTTGAGGGCGGAAGTGGGCAACGGGGGAGGGGGGGCGCCGGATTTGTCCTTCTGGCGCTTCTGGCCATGGACGTAGATGCGCATGAACCCCTCGACGTTCGAAAATATACCCATCAATATATTGATTTCGCGATGGGTCGCCTGCGAACGGTTGATGAACGCCCTGACCAACTGGAACAGGCCGTCGGGGTTCTTCGTCGGCAGGAAATGGCACATCTTCAGCACCGAAAACATGTGGTCATACAGCCGTTGCAACTCCTCGAACGTCGGCGGCATCTCGAACGGGTTGTTCGGGTCGGGCATCCGCTTCGGGGGCTTGACGCCGAACTTCTGGTAGAGCTCATACGAGATCAGCAGAACCGCCTGCGCCAGATTCATCGAGGTGAACTCGGGGTCGGTCACGATGTGCATCGTTCCCTGGCAGAATTTCAAATCGTCCTTCGTCAGGCCCCATTCCTCGCGGCCGAAGAGGATCGACACCGGCCCTTCGGGCAGACACGGGGCGACCCGCTCGAGGCCTTCCTGGACCGTCATGTGCGGCTCGTGATACTCGCCGTGGCGGTTCGACGTGCCGAGCACGAGCAGGCTTCCGGCCACGGCCTCGGGAATCGTCTGCACGATCTTCGCCGATTCGAGAATGTCTCGAGCGGTCAGCGCCATCTTGATCGCGTCAAGATTGAGTTCGCAGCCGGGGCGCACGAGAACGAGCTCGCGCAGACCGAAATTCTTCATGGCCCGGCACACCGAGCCCACATTCATCGCGCCCTGCGGCTCGACGAGGACGATCCTGATGTTTTTCAGCAGAGGTTGCCTGTTTTTCATGCGTGTCGTCGATGAAACCCTTCGGGGAAAATCAATGCCCGAAATCGGGGTGACCGGTTTCGGGCATAAAAAATAGGCTCGGGCGGACTCGAACCGCCGACCCCCACGATGTCAACGTGGTGCGCTAACCAAACTGCGCCACGAGCCTTTGAACGTAGTTGAATTTACCACAGGCGAAATTCATTGTCAAGACCGAAAATGAACTCGTTTAGGGGCCCCGAACCCCGTCTTCTGGCCCCCTCGAAACCGCGCCCCGCAAAGTCGGATTGCCGAGTCCGGTCCCCGGATTGCCGCAAGAACAGGACGAATTTCACGTCAACCGGATCGGCCACCCGGCCTGTCACGCGGCGTCACGTGAGGGATGCCTTCAGAGGCTTTCCGCGACTTCCCAGGCCGCCTTTCCCTGGTGCGAAACAGAACCTTTCCGGGATCCTCGAGGGTTCCGGCGTCTCCGTAGCGCAGGATCAGCCAGGTAGCGGGCAGACGACCGCAAAGATGGTTCACAGTGCAAACAGATACCCACTTGCCGTCGAGAAAGACCTCGTTCCAGATATGGGTTTTCTCGTTGATACCCTCTTTCAGAATCACCCCTCCAACGAGCCGGCAAGGAATCCCGAAGGAGCGCACCATGTCCTCGAAAAGCCTGGCCTTTCCACTGCAATCTCCCCGCCCTTTCCGCAACAGATCCTCGCCGTTCATCTTGCTCTTTTCAGCCGCATACGGAATCCGAAGGCCGATTTCGACCATCAGCCAATCGACACGGGCGCGCGGAGAAAGCCCGGTGGGGATTCTTTTCAGAAATTCCTGCTCCCTGCTTGCCAGTCGGGGCGGCTTCGACCAACGTTCCGGGGCGTCCCAAGCTCCCGATGCATGTGCCGGAAGATCCGGGTGGATGGTCACAACGGCTGTTGCCAGAAGGGCTCCTCCGGGGAGAGGAAAATCGACGGCGAGCCTTCGGTTGGCTCCAAACAGGCGCGTCTCTCCGGGACCGCTCCAGTCGGTGGTGGTCTGGCGAGGGCAGACTACGGGCTGCGCGAGAGCCACGGAATCCAAGCCCCTCTCGCGATAGACCATTGCGGCGATGACGAACGTGCGTGGAGCATCGGGATCGCGGCCGACCGCTCCTGCAGAGCCATCTCGGTGATAATCTCCCACCGCTAGCAAGGAGCGTCCCTGGCTGGCGATGCCCGACACCAATCCGAACCAGTCGCTCCCCGGAATTTCCACGGTCACGGATTTCCTGTTTTCCCGGATACGCTCGAGTCCTCCGAGGCGGGGAGACCATTCCAGGACGACGCTGCCCTGCTCGGTGGCGGAGAATCGTGGGGCGTTGACGGCTCGCGGCAGGTTCTGGTGGTGAAAGAAGGAAGCCAGGATTGCCGCGAGAATCGACACGATCCCGTTCCCCCCCGACCCTCCGAGGGCGAGCACGGGAAGATCGTCTCGCAAGACCAGGATGGGGGAATGTGGGGAGATGGGCGCGGCATCAGCGGGGGAATCAGAATTGTAGAAAAAGCCGAGGGGCGAATATTCTCCCGTTCCGAAGGGGGTTCTCAGCGACATCGTCATCGAAACGATCATTCCGTTGCGGTCCCAGACAACGAGGTGGGTGGCGCTCTGCGGCTCTTCCTGCACGAGAGGCGCCGGAATGGGGGATGCAAGCCGGTTCGCTCCGATGCGGTTCAGGGCCAGGAACAGGTCCGGCCTGGAAGCGCAGGACGACAACCGTTGCCGTGTCAGCCGCAGAATGCTCTGCAACACGGGAAGGGCGTCGTCCAGACGCGAGTGTTCGAGTGGGTCGAGTCCGGCACGGGTCCACGATTCGGTCAGCGCCATGACCGCAACAGAGGAGGACGGCAACGGTGTTCCCGCCAATCGCCAGGGGCCAATGACGAGTGAGAGGGGCGGAGACTTTCGGGGTTGGTATCCGGCCAGATCTTCAGCGAAATATCGCGACCCGCGCAGGCGCATATCCTCCAGGATCTTGCGGGAACCGGCCCCGACGTAAAACCAGGCTTTCCCTTCCCGGGCCAGTTCGCACAGGGTGTCTCCCAGCGCCTTCTGTTTCAGAATCTCGCCGGCGCGGATCGGGCGCTCTCCACGGTAGAAAAGTTCCACCGCAGAGGAGTCCCTCAACCGCTGAAGATTGTGGGCGATGACTTTTTCCAGGTTGGCTGAGCAGGGAAATCCCTCCCGTGCCAGATGGATGGCCGGCGCCAGCAGAGGAGGAAGGCGTTCGGTTCCGTAGTTCTCGCGAATGGTCAGCAACAACCCGGGAAGGGTGGGCAGTCCAATCGCGGAGGAGGCGAGTTCCGCTCTTCTGCGACCGGCGGTTCCCGCCGACAAACGTCTGGTCGGGGCCGTGGGACAGGCGGATCCATCCCAGGAGTCGATGGTGCCGTCCGGAAGGCGAATCAGGGCGAAGCCGTCCCCGCCGAGCCCGGAAGCGGATGGATCGACAACCCCCAGGACGAATCCGGCCGCCACCGCTGCATCGACGGCATTTCCGCCTCTTTCGAGGATTTTCAGGGCGGCCCGGGTCGCCAGCGGGTTGGCGGTGGCGACCGCGCCGAAGCTCCCCGAAGCCACCAGAACCCTCTCGGGACCGGAAAAACTTGCCGCGGGGGCCAGGATCAGAGCGAGGGCGACGAGGAGCGCCCTCCCCGTGATGTGCGGATGTTTGTGTGGGGCGTTTCCCATGGGCAGGGGAACATCGTGACATACGACTTGAGGAGACAACGTCAGCTCCTTGATTGAGGTTTTCAAGGAAATATATATAACATGATATATATCATGTGTGCGGAGTCATCCTGTGGACCTTGCCGTCGTCTTTCGTGAAGAGAAGGCGCCGGTATTGAGTCCTGCAGAATGACAACCAACCGTTCGCCCTGACCCTGTCGAAGGGCGTGAGCTTTCGTGCTTCGACAAGCTCAGCACGAACGGCATCGAGTATGCGAGTATAC